>Ga0172381_10004144_pt1 | contig 15074 bp, 13 predicted proteins | sample Leawel6488metaG_FD_119754 | JGI IMG/M metagenome (GOLD analysis project Ga0172381, IMG submission 119754) | Leachate microbial communities from a municipal landfill in Southern Ontario, Canada - Leachate well 64-88 metaG | ecosystem: Engineered > Solid waste > Landfill > Unclassified | place...
GCAATCTCTCTCTTTTGACCCAGCCTTCTCTTTCCGCCAGGCTCGGAGGAAAAAATTGAGCCGAGAGCGGACGCAATAGAAGGTCATTCAACCCGCTTCGAAATCTGATTAATTTCAGAGCCTGTTTAGTCTGAGACATCGGCCGCTGACCAAGCACTTCACCGGTAACAATAAACCGGGCATCCCATTCCGGCATTAATTCCTTAGCTTTGCTGAACATAAGAATTTTACAATCGATACAAGGATTCATATTCGAGCCAAACCCATAACGCGGTTGCCGGACAAGCTCCAAAAACTCTTTACCCAGGTCCACTTCGACTATTTTGATACCGATATCGGGAAAGCTTTTTTTGATATTTATTTTACAGAAAGGGATCTTAAAATGCAAGCCGATGACTTCACATCCTTGATCGCAAATAAGTTTAGCCGCCAGTAAGCTATCCAGGCCGCCGGAAATTAAAGCCAACGCTTTAACTTTCATCGTATTCAATACGCGGGTTTTTAATTAATTTGGTAAGAATTTATTAGCCAATGCCATAAAAATGATCCCCAGCAAAAAGGCCGAAAAAGCGATCATCGAACGCTTCAGATCATTTTCTTTATGTAACTCAGGAATAAGGTCGCTGGTAGCGATATAAATAAATCCGCCGGCGGTAAGCGGTAAAACGAAATTCGAGAAATTATGGATATAATCGCTGATAAAATAACCGACTAGGGCGCCGATTATCGCGGTTAAGGCGGAAATAAAATTAAATAACAACGCTTTTTTCTTAGTAAAACCGCCGTATACCAAAATAGCGAAATCGCTTAATTCCTGAGGAATCTCATGCAGGATAATCGCTAAAGTAGTGACCACCCCCAGCGGAATGGAAGCCACAAAGCTAGCCGCAATTACCATGCCGTCCACAAAATTATGAAAACCATCGCCAACCAAAGTCAAATAAGTAAAAGCGTGGGTTTTACAAACGCCCTTTTCATGGCAATGCCGCCAGTGAAGGAACCTTTCCATAATGAAGAAAATAATAATTCCCAGGATTAAATAAGAAAACACTACCGTGCTCTTACTGTTTTCCAGGCATTCCGGAAGGATGTGCAGGAAGGCACTGCCGATGAGCGCGCCAGCGGAAAATCCCACCAGGCAAAAAAGAATCTCCTGCAATAGATTCTCCTTGATCGCCAAGGTAAGAATACCGATTAAAGAGATAAGGCTGACTAAAAATGTACTGGCTAAAATCCAGAATAAAACCATATACAGAAATTTAACCTAAATTAGGTTTTCTGCCTTTATTGGCTTTCTTGGAACGCCAATTAAGTTTTCCTCTGCGTTTTCTTTTTCCCATATTCACTCCCCTTCATTAGAACCCGCCCTAACGGCAGGTAATCCCAACCTGATCAATCACAAAACCACACCCACACAAGATGTTATAAACGCGGAGTGTAATTCTTAACGCCGAATACAATCAGCGTTGAATACCGGTTGGCTTGATTTAATACCCGGAAACTTCCATTACCGGGGGCGCTTTCTAGCGCGGATTGTTATAATAATTTTGCGGTACATTTTGCACAATATAACTGGCGGCCTGGATAATGCAATCGTAAATAACCTTACCCATCGGGGTGCCGGCGTAATTACTTAATCCAGCCCGGAAAACCTTATCCTGGGGGAACTTTATCTTTTTCGCGGAATTCCCCACCACCTGGCTTTGAATATCGCGGCTACTAATCAAGGCTAAAGTAGCCCGATCGATAATCCGCAGGCTTAACTGCATATTCGCCTTATTTAATACTTCACCTAATAGGCCGCCCATAAAACCGCTGGCGCTACTCCCTCCGCCGGCTAAGCCGGATTTACCACCCGAGTTTTCCGGCACAAACTCAATTATCCCAACGCTAATAATAAGGTCGGCATCTTGCGGAGGAACAATGATAAAACGCTTGGTATTGCTTAAAATATTAACTAAGTATTCCTTCAAAGCCAGGCTAACCTGCACATCAACTCCGGCAGTTTTTAATTCAAAATCATTAACCGCGATCTTAGCTTCAGGCCCCTGATAGGGACTTAACAGTTGTTTTGTGGTAATTTTACCCGATACTGAATGCGGTTTTGTCCAAAGGCAGCCGGATAAGGTCAATACGAGCGCTACGCCGCAAAATATTTTAAAAAAATTCTTCATCGTCTGTTTCAATATATTACCGAATAACCGGACTGTCAAGAATAATCCCCGCCGCTAAATAAGGCCGCGCAAACGATTAATCCCGGAAATGACCTTAAATGGATGCTCCTTACGGATATCCGAACTACTACTTGAACCGCTGGTCACAATCACGGTACGAATATGGGCACGCCGGCCGGCTTGGGCATCAATCACCATATCCCCCACATATAAAACCTGCGTTTTCTTAAACGCGAATCGGCGCACAATTTTGTTCAACATATCCGGATAAGGTTTACCGCGCTTGGCCTGATCCGCGCAAAGCACATAGTCAAAAAAAACATCAATACCCAAATGTTTCAATAAAATACGGGAGAACCTGCTTGGCCGGTTACTGGCTACCGCTAATTTATAACCCTCTTTTTTAAGTTGCCGCAAAATACCCCGGGCATAAGGGTAAAGACGCGAATACTTAAGCAGGCTATCTTTATGATGGTTCCGGTATAAACTTAAGGCGAATTTCAAATCTTGCGGGGCAACGAAAGGTTTAAGCAAATTTATATCGCCCCAACCCACCAGTTTCCGAATGAGATTGAGTTTCTGGAGCTTCAATCCGAACTCAGAAAAAACATAATTCAAACTTTTACCGATCGCCTCATAAGCATCGATCAGCGTCCCATCTAAATCAAAAATAATCAGTTTTAAATCTTCCATCGTAAAAACACTAACCTCAAAACAAGTTTAATTTGTTCGCTTTGAATTCAATCCACAAAATTTAGGCAGGGTTTTGGAGCCCTGCCGATAAATAAGCATTAAATTAAAATTTCTGCTGCCCGGCCTAAGGATCACTTAACCGGTAAAATAAATATTAGGCCTTACTCTTGAGAGGTCGGCACCGTCGTTTCAGCGGATACCGTAGCCGAAGAAAACGTCCCGTTTTCTATCTTTGATGAATCCGGGGAGACTGCAGACTGGGATACCGGCTGAACCAAATTTTCGGCAACCGCCGCATTAGAAGAAACCCCGGAGGGATCCGAAACGACCTCAGGCTGCGCCACAGAAGAAGCAACAGCCGACTGGCTGTTATCGATGGCGGAAACCGATTCTTCCGGCTTATCAAGACTGACATTCTTAGCGGTATTTTTGTTATCACTTCCAGCCAGGTAATCAACGCTTAAAGTATCTTTTAATTTCAAACCGCTAAAATCTTTAACATTTTCAAAGGTTGTACTTTGATCAACGCTCAAGACCATCTCCTTTTCCTGATCGGTTTCATAATCAAGATATTTCAAAGTGAAGGTATTTTCCTGGGGGATAAGATTGGTCACCTCTCCCCAAACCCACTGAATCTCGGAATCGTTTTGCCCAACAGATTGCTGATCGGAAACAACCGGCGCTAAACCAACCGTTACGCCGCTTACTTCTTCAGCCGAAAGAACTCGAATATTAGCCATCAACGCGATTGCTAATCCGAATAAAATAATATTTTTATTTAAATTCATCTTATGCCTCCTTTAAATTTGTCTCCAAATTATCATAAGTTTAATTGCTTGTCAAGCTATCTATAGAAAGGTAAAAAGATCAACGCTGCCATAACCATTAAAGCCGTAACCAACCCCACAGTTAAACCGACCCGGAACCAATCCAGAAAACTTATTTTTATATGTTTTTCTTTCTCTAGAATCCCAATCGCCACAATGTTAGCGGTAGAACCGATCAAAGTAATGTTGCCGCCAAGACAGCCGCCAAAAAGCAAAGCCCACCATAAAGGCTGAAGGCTGATATTTAAATTCTGGAATCCCTGAACTACCGGAATAAAAGCGGCGACTAAAACCACATTATCCAGGACACTTGAACCTAAAGTGCTTATCCACAACATCGCGCCGGTCAAAAGATTTAGATTATTTCCGGTTGCCGATAAAAGATGTTCAGCGATAAAAACAGTCGCTCCGGTATATTTCAATGTCCCTGCCTGCACAAACAAAAGCAGAAAGAAAAGCAATGTCCACCACTCGACATCTTTTTCGATGTATTTTCTGGCTTTATGATGTTTCCAGATCATTACCAGCCCACTGGTTACCAGCGGAACAACCAACAAAACGGTATTCGGCGGCAAACTCCAAACCACCTCCATACGATGATGCAAAGAAATAAAAACCAGCATTGAGCCGAATATCCCCAGGCTTATTTTGAGGCTCTTTTCCGGCGGAATAGAAATTAACTTGATCAATATCTCATTCGCCCCCAGTTTTTTCATCTGCTCATCAAGATGTTTTATGGACTTCCGATACCAAAACAAAAGAATAAAAATCGTAACAATTAAACAAACTAAAGCCAAGGGAAAAGCTTTAACGATAAAATCCTCAAAGGTCAAGCCGGACTTCGAAGCGATAAGTATTCCGATGGGGTTACCCAAAACCGTAGCCGCTGATCCAATATTGGTAGCTAAAACCGAAATAATCACAAAGGGGGTCGGGTTAACCTCGAAATAATCACAAATTTCTAAAATCGCCGCGACCATAAAAATAATCGAGGTTACTTCATCAACCGTACAAGCCAATAAAGCGGATAATAAAGCGATAAGCAAAACAAACTTTTTACCGGTCAATTTCGGGATCCGCAGAATAAGACTGACAATCCAAACAAAAACTCCCGAATCTTTCAGCAATCCGATAATCACCATCATCCCGACTAAAAAAAGGATAACTTCCAGAGAGGAAAACTCCAGGACATGCTCTAGATCAATGGTTTTGGTCATTAATAAAAAGGATGTGCCGATGAAAGCGAAACTAAGGCGGAAATCCCAGAAGAAAAGCGTGCCTAAGATTGAAGCGGAAAATATACCTATGGAGAGAGACTGGTGCGCGTTCATCCCGGAGAAGCTGGCGCAAGAACCCAAAGAAAAGGCCAAAAGAAACAACGAAAGCAACTTTAAAGAGAAGCTTTTCATTGATTAAACAATCCCGGATAAACTCAGACGATTAATAAAGTATGGTTTTAACCCTTGCGCGCATTTTATGATAAACCAATGTCGCCAGAGCGACTTTTAAGATATCCCCAAAGACAAAAGGCAAGAATCCGAGTAAAAATGCTTTACTCAGGGGGAGGAAAAGACTTATTTTTAACCAAAGCATACCGCTAAACAGAATTATAAAATCTGCACTGAGCAACTTTAAAAAAACCGTAAATAAACCCTCTTTTTTCCCGGTCAACAAACTACCGGCTAAAAAAGAAGCCAGAATGAAACCGACGATATAACCACCGGTAGACCCCAGTAAATAAAGACTGCCACTGCCTAAACCGGTAAATATCTGTTGTCCGGAAAGGCCCAAAAGCATATAGGTCGACTGTGTAATCGTTCCTAACTTCCTGCCCAAGAATGCCCCGGAAAGCAAAACAAAAAATGTCTGAAGAGTAAGCGGCACGGGGGTAAAAGGCAAGGGCAGGCGCACAAAAGCCGATAAAGCCGTCAGGATAATAAAAACCCCTACCGCCAAATACCGGCAAATCCGTTTGTCGCTGATCAATTCTTTCTTAATAATAATTTCCATTTTGGTTTTCTCCTATTTTAAAAAACGCGAATTTAATTTATTATATATTAAAAACGAATAATAGCAAAAGGAAAAAGACAAGGGCGTTTCTATTTTTATAAAAACAAAAACGCCCTTGTCTTTTAAAAACCTACTTTTATTCTTTAGCGATAGCTAAAGTAATCACCCCGGCCAAAATCAAGAATAAGCCGATGCCTCCCTGGATCATTATCAAAAGCGATCCCCAATATTTCAAAATCGCCCAACCGCCTAAGACCAAAAAGACCAAACCCAAAAGAACTTTAAAAAGCATAGCGAGAGTCTTTTTAGAATCACAACATTTCTCTTCTGTCCCACAGCATTTCTTTTCTTCTGTTGCCATTAGAACACCTCCTTTAAATGAGTCTACCGCTAATTTAACGGTAGACGAATTTATTTTTACTTAATTAGCCGGGCGGCTTTTCCACCGGCGATGAATCCAGCCCCATTCCGCCGGATATTTACGGATATAAGACTCGATTATCCGCGTAAGCCTTTGAATATTTATCTGAATAGTATCCTTGGAATCCTTACCTTCGATTAATTCCAACTCCGGTTCAAAAATTATCTTATGCCGATCATCAGGCTGTCTGAGAATAAAACAAGGAATTAAGGCGGCTCTTGTCCTCTGAGCTAAAATCACCGGCCCGGTAGCGGTAGCGGCTTTTTCACCGAAGAAATCCACAAAGATCCCCCCCGTTCCGAAATTCTGATCGATGGGAATAAAAAGCAACTCATTGTTACGTAAAGCGCTGATTGAACTATTCACGCACTCATTACGCGGCAAGCTATAAATAGTCCTTACTCCGAATTTCTCTCTTTTTTTAAAAAAGATCTTCTCCATTTTGACATCATGCATCGGTTTCATAATCCCACCGGCCTTATAACCATCCACAGCCAATCTTCCTAAAAGTAGCGGAAAGTTGCCAAAATGGGCACTTACTAAAATAACCCCCTGCCCACGAGCCAAGGCCTGGTCAAGATTCTCCCGCCCTAAGATCTGGACTTTATCTTTCAAAACCTGGGGCTTATTAAAAAAGAACATTAATTCTACCGCGCCTTTAGCGATATAGATAAAACAGTCTTTAGCTATCTTTTCAAGTTCCTGCTTGGACTTTTCCTTTCCAAAAGCGATGCTTAAACTGTTTAACGCTATATTTCTATGTTTCTTGGCAAAAAGATACGCTAGGTTAGCCATCCCCTTAGCAAAGGCATAAAGACAGCTTACCGGAAGGGTATTCACAATCAAGGAACATATATTTATCCCTAGCCAGGCCGCGAAGTGGCTAAAGCTTTTACGAATTTTTTTAAGGTCCATTTTAGTTTAATTCAGAAAATTATAACAAACCATCTTAAAATTGCAAGGAAAATCCATCCAGAGCCCGGTTCCTGACCCGCCCCGAAAGGGAAAAATTTGGCTCGATCAAAGTATCAAAGTTTATAACCAATTTTACGCAAAAGATTCTTGCGCCAGGTGATATCGCTTGCCTCTTCTAAACCCTGAGGAACCGCCCCATCAATCACCCCCAATATCCCGCGACCGGAAGAACCTTGAGCCACAATCACTTCCACCGGATTAGCCGTAGCGCAATAAATATGGCATACCTCCGGAACCTGCTTAATCGCGTTTAAAACATTAACCGGATAAGCCTGCTGGAGAAAGATAATAAAACTGTGTCCACAGCCAAGTTTAAGCATATTTTTACCGGCAAGTTCCACTAAAACCGGATCATTACCCTCAGTTCTTACCTTACATGCCCCCGAAGCTTCCGCGAAGGCCAAACCGAATTTTATCCCGGGAACACTATTAACTAAAGCCTCATAAAGATCCTCCACGGTTTTGATAAAATGGCTTTGGCCGAGGATACAATTCAAATCCTCAGATTTATCGATCTTTACCGTCTCCAACTGAAGCATAATATTACCTTTCTTTACTTAATTTTAACTTTACGGAAAACTACCGCGTCAATCGGTAAATTACCATTATAAGCCTTAAGCGCCGTTAACACATAATCTGGCTGACCCAAAAGTTTAAGCGGGATCTTAAGAATCAGGGATTTCTTGCCGAAACCTACCAGAATCCCGGGATCGATTATCCGGTTTTTAGCGTTAAACACTTTGTATTTTCCACCTCGGGTGACAATGCGAATCTTGGGCATCTGGGCAAAAGGGATGCTCCGGCTATACCCAAAAATATAAAACATTACTCCGAACCTGCTGCTGATATTTTTCGGCTTATCCATACGCACCAGGAAATAACCATCTGTCACCGCATAGCTTACCGACCCTTCATTCTCGATTATTCCAGCCTGTTTAGGATCAAAAGGATATTCGTTCTCTCTAAACATCTCCGAAACCGCCGAATAAACAATTTCTTTATCATCCGGCGTCGATTGAGGCTTTAGCTCCAATTGCGGGAAATCGCTGAAAAGTTCGTTTTTCCTGGCAAAGGCAAGTAGATAAAAAGCGCTGGACTGTGTCTGGGTTTTATAATAAAGAATTGAGCGGTATTTCTTGTCTATTTCTTCCGGGGATAGATTACAATGGAACCAGTTAAGTCCGCAAACGGCGAATTTGTCCGGCGGTCGCAACTCTAACTCCGGATGATAATGCCGAGGCTTAGGCCAGCCCAAACAATGCACCAAATAAGGATAAACTACGGGCTTAGCCATACGGCCTTCCAGATCGCTCAAAACCACCTGAAGAAAAAGATATAATGATTTATGATCAACATTCACATCCGCCGGATGTGAAACAAATATTTTATTCGGACGATAATCCAAAATTTGCTTAGTCAAATCCGCCAGAATGTTCTCTCCGATATATTCGGCCCCATATGAAGGATTATCTTTATAGGGCACGCTGGAGATACGGGTTAGGCGGTCACGAAAAGGCATCCCCTTTCGCCAATATTTGCAAAGAATCTCAAAGGTCCCGTAATCCGGATACCCCAGGAAAACCAGGTCTTTTTCCGATAACCCTAAGAACTTCATCGCCTTAACCGACTCTTTCTGGCGCAATTGTCCTAAATGAATAAATTCCCCTCTGCGAATAGTTATTCTTTTTTCATAAACGATAAAGGCCAGCTCATTATGATCGCCATTAGTTAAGTAGACTATCTTGACCGAGGAGCCGGCTTTTAACGCCTTCTGGATAATCCCGGCGCAGGCAATTGATTCATCATCAGGATGCGGCGCCAGAATCAAAATCCGGTCATTCTTTTTAAAAGGCTCTAATTCCGTTTTGGATACCGGGGGCGCTGAGACCGGCTTAGGAGAACTCAGACATCCGCAAGAAAATAAAACTAGTATCGGAATTAATAATTTTAATTTATTCATAATTATATTTTACCATAAGTTGATTTTTAAGCGAGTAAATAATTTACAAAGGCCTTTAATTATTATATAATATTTTTATGATTGCCGATATTCAGAAACATTACCGGAAAATCCGGAAGATCCTACTTGTTGTTTTAATCCTTAATTGGGCGGTAGCTTTAGCCAAAATAATTTATGGTTTAATCAGCCAGTGTTTCAGTATGACCGCCGACGGCTTCCATTCTTTAAGCGACGGAACTTCCAATCTTATCGGTATTGTCGGAATTCATTTCGCCTGCCAACCCGTAGATAAAGACCATCCCTATGGGCACAAGAAATATGAAACTTTATTTTCCCTAGGCATTGCCGCGATGCTCTTTATTGTTTCTTTTAATTTATTGAAAGCGGGCTGGGAGCGGCTGCACCATCCCGTCCTGTTTCAGGCCGACCTGGGCAGCTTTACCGTAATGTTAATTACTTTAATTATCAACTTCTATGTAATGCGCTATGAATACAGAAGAGGCCAGGAGTTGAAAAGCGACATCCTAAGTTCAGATTCCCTGCATACCCGGGCAGATATTTTTACTTCACTTTCCGTAATCCTATCCCTGATTGTTACGAAATTGGGATTTCCTTTGATCGATCCGATCGTAACTATTCTCATCGCGGTCTTTATCGGATTTGCCGCTTTCAAGATTGCCAAGCAAAGTTCGGATGTCCTTTGCGATACCGCGGTCTTTCTTGATGATCAGAAAGTCCGGGATATCGTATTAAAAACCAAAGGCGTGCGTTCCTGCCATAAAATCCGCAGCCGTGGTAGAATCGACGATATCCATATTGATTTACACGTACAGGTCAACCCCAGTATGCATATGGATGACGCCCATAAAATTAGTTTTAATATTGAAACGGCGCTTAAAACCGCCATCCCTGAAATCACCGATGTCGTAGTACATATGGAACCCCACCATCATCGCTAGATATATTCGAATGGCCCATGGAAGACCGTTTGAAACCAACGCAACTAACAAAATCTTTCTTACCGGTTTCTTTTCTTTAAAGCGTAAATAACAATACCGATATTAAATAAGAGACAGAAAACAATAAAAAAATCCCCATAGCGGTTATAAAGTGTGGGCTTGCCGTCAACCAGGTAGATATTTTGGCTGCTGTATCCTTGGACAAAAATCTCTTTCCCCTGAATGTTCCGCACCAGGCCCGATATTCTGCCGAACGGATCAATAAAACCGGAGATACCGGTATTGGCCGCGCGGGCCAGATAAACACGATTCTCTACCGACCTGAAAACCGAAGCGGCAAAATGCTGATAGGAAGCGCCGGTTTCTTTATACCAGGCGTCATTAGTAATATTCACCAGAAATTTCGCCCCGCGTTTTACAAATTCCCTGGATAATTCCGGAAAAAGATCCTCAAAACAAATAAGCACGCCAAAAGGCGCAGGCTGCCTGAAAATTGTATATTCTTTCCCCTTTTGAATGTCTCCAATCGGAGCAATCGTCTCTAAGAATGGGAAAATATTTTTTAACGGTATATATTCACCGAAGGGAACCAGGTGCAGCTTATTATAATTTTCTACCAGAGCGCCTTCCGGACCGATCAATAAAGCGCGATTAAAATAATCTCCATCCGCGTAAGCAACCGCCCCGGCTAAAAGGTTAACTTTAAGCTGCCCGGCCAAAGATAAAACCTGGATAAACTCATCGTCATCCCGGCCAAAAAGCCCGGGCACCGCCGCCTCCGGCCAGATAATTAAAGCCGGCTTATCAAGCGCGGCAGCAAGAGTTAATTCTCGATAACGATTCTGGATAAAAGCGATTGCCCGCCTATCCCATTTTAAATTCTGAGGAATATTTCCCTGGATGACCGAAATCCGAAGCGGTATTTGATTTTCACGGTTTGCCTTAAGACTCAACTTGAATAAACCGTAACCTAACACTAAAAGCAATATTAAGACACAAACCAGGATTATTCTTCTTGAAACACGACGACGGATTGATAAATAAAAAACGACATTAAATAAAACAATCAAAAAACAAACTCCCCAGGCGCCGATTAGATCAGCGATTTGGATTACCGGTAAATTTTTATATTGTGAAAACCCGATTAACGCCCAGGGGAATCCGGTAAACAGATGACTACGCAGATACTCCAATAAAACCCAGCTCGCCGGTAGAAAAAACAGACAGCTGGCAGAAGATAGAGAACGCGAGAAATAAAACGCCGCGCCAAAAAGGCTAAAGTATAGAGCCAAATATAAAATCAGGATTATCTGGCCAAGCAGAGTGACATGAATAAGCCAATAGACGGTCAGGCTCCAAAAAACAACTCCACAAAAATAAGCAATAAAAAACGCTCGGCGCAAAGACTGATTATCTAGAGCAATCAGCAAAGGCACTAAACCCCACCAGGCAAATAACCCAAGGTTAAAGCTAGAGAAGGAAAGGGATAAAAATAAACCCGAGAGAATAGATAAAAGAATATTCTTTTTCATTGCCTAATATTTTACCACATAAAAATATTAGGCGAAGCAAATATTAGCGTTTCATAGGATTTTTGCCCGCAAGGAAAAGACGCATTACAGATGACAAATAAATAAGTCCAGTATTCCCGGAATTTCTGAGGGAAGATATTCCTCGTCTCAGAAAAAATATTATCAAATTACACCAAGGTCACTAACCATATTTTGGATAACAGCATTTTTTGTATTTCAATGGATTGCCGGTTGCTGGGTCTATTTTTCCGCAAGGGCAAGGATCATTCCGTCCCACCTTAGGCTGATGCGACTGCATGGTTCTGGGCGTTTGCTTTCCAAAAGCAGATGGCATAGATTGCGCGGAATCTTCTGGGGCGGCGGAATCCGAAAAATTATCCACTTCCGGATGGCTTAATTCCTTAGGCAGAGAACTAAAAACCCCGGAAACTCTTTCTGGTTTAACCGCTTCTAATTTATAAATCGTCTGCACGGCATCTTCTTCGATCGCCCCCACCATCTGGCTAAACATTCCAAAAGCCTCACGTTTATACTCAATCAAAGGATCTTTCTGCCCGTAAGCGCGTAAACCAATCCCCTCGCGTAAACTATCCATCGCGTAAAGATGATCCTTCCATTTACTATCAATAATCTGTAAAAAAACCATCCGTTCTAAATTCCGTAATAATTCCGGACCGATTATTTTTTCTTTATTTTCATAGGCCGAAAGCAGCTCTTGGAGCAACTTTTCCTCAACCTCATCCGGGTTTTGACGATCAAATACCCGCGTCTCTAACTGTAAGCCGAAACTCAATCTCATAAAACTGACTAAACCGGCGCTATCAACCCCGGAGGCATCGGGCAATTTATAAGTTTTTAAATACTCCGAAACCAACTTAGAGATAATCTCGATAACATTATCCCGTAAAGAGAACCCTTCCAAAATCTGACGGCGCTGGCCATAGATAATCTCTCTTTGTTTATTCATAACATTATCGTACTCCAGAAGTTGTTTTCTGATTTCGAAGTTATGCTGCTCGACCCGGCGCTGGGCGATTTCAATTGAACCACTAACCCAGGGGTGCTCGATCACCTGGCCTTCTTCCAACCCCAGCTTCTCCATTAACCCGATGATCCTCTCGGAACCGAACAGGCGCATCAAGTCATCTTTTAAGGAGACATAAAAACGCGAACTTCCCGGATCCCCCTGCCGTCCGCTTCGGCCGCGCAACTGGTTATCGATACGCCTGGCCTCATGCCGTTCAGTGCCTAAAACATGCAGACCGCCCAGTTCCACAACTTTATCATGCTCAAGCGCCGTCGCAGACTTATAATGTTCAAGAATCTTTTTATACTCAAGACTATAATCAGGATCTTCCGGATTTAATTTCTGCTTGGCTAAAGTTTTAGCGATGAATTCCGGGTTCCCTCCCAAAAGTATATCCGTACCGCGTCCGGCCATATTGGTAGCGATGGTTACCGCTTTATAGCTGCCGGCCTGGGCGATAATCTGAGCCTCCATTTCATGATGCTTGGCGTTTAATACCTGGTGTTTAACCCCCCGGCGTTTCAACATCTCCGAAAGCTTCTCGGATTTATCAATCGTGATCGTGCCCACCAGCACCGGTTTGCCCAAGTTATTCAGCTGGACGATTTCCTCGACTACCGCGGCGAATTTCTCTTCCTCCGTCTTATAAATGCGGTCCGCATAATTCTTGCGCGACAAAGCTTTATTAGTCGGTAAAACCACAACATCCAGCTGGTAGATACTTTTAAACTCATTGGCTTCCGTAAAAGCCGTGCCGGTCATCCCCGCCAGTTTCTCATACATCCGGAAATAATTCTGAAAAGTAATCGTAGCCAGAGTCTGATTTTCTCTTTCGATTTTTAAACCTTCTTTAGATTCAACCGCCTGATGCAAACCGTCTGACCAGCGTCGTCCGGGCATTAAGCGTCCGGTAAATTCATCGACAATGATCACCTCGCCATCCTTAATCACATAATCCACGTCACGCTGAAAGAATTCTTTTGCCCGCAAGGCCTGAATCGTATGATGCCGGTACTCGATAGTCTCTAAGGCATGCAAAGTCTCCACTCCCCAAAGGCCGGAAGCCTTAACCTCTCCTTCTTCAGTCAGGGCTACGGTTTGAGCCTTCTCATCAGCCACGTAATCAAAACCTTTACCCAAATCTATTCCTTTATATTTGGCATTAATCTCATCGCGTTCCGTAACCCGGCGGCCGCTTAATTGCTCGACTATCTTTTTAGCGGTATAATATTTGTCCGTAGATTCTTCCGCCGGCCCGGAAATGATTAAAGGTGTACGCGCCTCATCAATCAGGATAGAATCAACCTCATCGACGATGGCGTAATAAAAAGGACGCTGCACCAAATCCTGCGTGGAATACTTCATATTATCGCGCAAATAATCAAACCCAAACTCATTGTTGGTGCCATAGGTAATATCACAGGCATAGGCAATCTTTCTTTCCTCATCCGACATATTATGCTGAATCGTGCCCACGGATAAACCCAGGAATTCATAGATCGGGCCCATCCATTCCCGGTCACGCCGGGCCAAATAGTCATTGACCGTAACGATATGGACACCTTTACCCAATAAAGCGTTAAGATACGCCGCTAATGTCGCCACCAGTGTCTTTCCTTCTCCGGTAGACATCTCCGCGATACGACCCTCATGCAAAATTATTCCCCCGATAATTTGCACATCAAAATGCCTTAAACCGATTGTCCGGCGGCTGGCCTCCCTGACTACCGCGAAAGCTTCAGGCAATATTTCCGCAAAGATCCGGTTACGGCTAATCTTCAGTTTTTCTTTTAGTTTTTCCTTCTCTTCAGGCATAGCCACTTCCAGCATTTTCTGCTGCAATTCTTCTAATTCCCGGCTAAACTTAGCGGACTTGTTTTTTAAGTGTTCTTTAAATTCTCCGGTCTTAGCGGCAAGTTGAGCGTCGCTTAAAGCGCTCAGCGAAGCCTCAAAAGAATTTACCAGGTCCACCAACCGCGCCACCTCCATCATCTTACTCATCGAAGGAGTAGGCATCTCAACATGCAAGGTGATATTTAATTTCGGAAATCTTTTTTTAATCAAGGCTTGCTTATTTTGCAGAATAATTTTTTTAATCAACCCTAACATAGATCCCTCATTTATTTTTTAGCGCTGAACTTGAGGAAGGCTTCGATAAAATCATCCAAACCTCCATCCAGAACCCTCTGGCTATCCCCGGTTTCAAAATCCGTGCGGTGGTCTTTGACTAAATTATAGGGGTGCAAAACGTAAGAACGGATTTGGCTACCCCATTCAATCTTCTTTTTATCGGAATCATGCTGTTTTGATTCTTCCGCTTTTTTAGCCTGTTCAGCTTCATAAAGCCGGGCTTTAAGAATCTTTAAAGCCGTCTGTTTATTTTGAAACTGCGAACGCTCATTCTGGCATTGCGCGACAATCCCGCTGGGCAAATGAGTAATTCTCACCGCTGAATCTGTCGTATTCACACTTTGCCCACCGGCGCCCTTGGAACGA
>Ga0172381_10004146_pt1 | contig 15073 bp, 10 predicted proteins | sample Leawel6488metaG_FD_119754 | JGI IMG/M metagenome (GOLD analysis project Ga0172381, IMG submission 119754) | Leachate microbial communities from a municipal landfill in Southern Ontario, Canada - Leachate well 64-88 metaG | ecosystem: Engineered > Solid waste > Landfill > Unclassified | place...
CATCCTCTGGAAGCCAGCATTTGCACGGAAGGGCTGGGGATATCCCCCGGCAAATCCCAATAATTATTCATCGGTAGGCTATCTCGGTGCGGCCAAGGCAAAGAATTTATGTCACAAAGCTTTCTCTCGGCTGTGCTAATGAATTGATTCCCTTCCCGATAAAGTATACCGGCGACCTTTGAAATATCCGAATTAATCTCCAACGCCTCAATTAGATTCAGAAGTGAGAATTCATATTCGCCTTTTAAAACAAAATCGATAAAAGGATACTGGCGCATAAAATCAGGCTGATAGATCAAGCTGTTCGGCCCACATAAAATGATTCTTATCCCGCATTGTGAGATTTTCTTTAAGATCTCGATGTCTTGAAAAAAAGAGGGGACAGATGTTTCTGCGACTAAATAATCTAATTTCCCCGCCAAAATCCGTTGCATAAAATCATCTTCTGTCAACTGTTCAGCGATAGCGTCGATAATCTCAGCATGCATCAAATTTTTCTGCAATAAAGAGGTGGCTTGGGCAAGAAAAAAAGGAAACGGCATATATTTTCCTTCAGCAGGATCCTTGGTGTGCGGCCAACGTGAGCCCGCGCGCACTCCCCATACATTATCTTTATACCAAGGTAAATTAGCTAACAAGATTCTTAAGCGCCGATTAAGACGAGGGGCTTTCTTTTCTTTTAAGGCCCCTTTAACCACGCCCTGCCTTAAGAGCTCCATTTTAGAATCCAGCTCCGATTCATCTTCAAATATTTGCACATCAATTCTGAATGATTGTAAAGAACCTGATGGTAAATTCCGTTTGTCCTCCTGTTCGGTAATACTAAAACCGATTAATCTTAAACCTTCACGATCAGAGCTATTTTGAATCAGAACCTTCGCTTTTTTATTATCTACTTCGAATGAAAGCGCGGGTAAATCCGCTTCTTCCTTAGAAAAACGCGCTCCCGCCAATAGAAAAGAAGGCTGATGCACCTTAAAATCAACCCAGTCTTTCTGAAAACGGCAGAAAGGCCCCTGTTCATATCCGCAAAACCAATGGGTATATATCGGGTTCAACAAATGCACAATCCTTAATTCATCTATACGCAACCACTCGGTATTTTGCGATTCAATCTCCCAAACAAAACGTCCTTGCTCATAAATATTTATTTTCCATACCTGGACAAGCGGGATATACTCAAAACTGACACGAACCTTAAAGGAACTAGCGTCCTTCTGCAATAATTGCCAAGTAGCCTTTGATGAATCCGTCCAAAGCCCTAAGCTGTTAATTCCAATATTTAATCCGCTACCTAAGGTTAATTTTTTCTTCTTCCAAAATATCTGGATCCCGGAATCGGACAAAAGAAGGCGTACCGGCCCGGATTCAATAAAATGCTCCTGTTTTAAGGATTGTTCTCCGCCCCGCAAAAGAAATAAAAAGTACCTTACTCCCCGCCAAAAAGCATAGAATAAACCTCCGGCAATGAGATGTTCTTTAAATTTTTTAAATAAGTTATTTGTTCCCAATTTTTATCACTCCTGAAAAATATGGGCGATTCCCCAAGGTTAAAGTTTTAATATTATTTTTTTGATACTGAAGCAGACGGCTGCTATATAGATAATCCGTATTCTCAATCAAGGCCCTAGGCATAAGATCCGGATCCAGATTGCGAAAAACAACATCCGGCAAACCTTTACCGCTGGCGATTAAACTTTTTTTACCAGACTCTCCATACCAATATCGAAAAGGAAGGATATCGTAATCCGAAGTAAAATGGTCAATAAATTTACCTTTTGCCTCATCTTGCACGAACCATCTACTGTATTTATTCAATAACATGATATTAGCTTGTTCGATTTCAATATTTAACTCTTTGTGCGCTTCCATACTTATTATCCAACGAATAGTATTGTCAGCGATAAATTCCACCTTCCATAGCTGTGAAATAGGAATATAGGGCCATTTTCCTAAAATAACCATGCCTTGCTTATCTTTTTTAACCAGGCTCCACATCGCTTGACAAGAATCATACCAAATACCTTGCGAGCGAACCGCCGTATAAACACCTAAACCAAAGGTTAATTCTTTTTCTTTCCGGAAAATACTTCCTTTCCCGTTGCTGAATATAAATTTTAGATCTTTCCTATCGGTTGTTACGGATGTACCAGGAGAATTTTCTTTCTTTAGTTTATCCTCGCAATTAAAAATGATTTTTGCATCAAATAAACTATGTCGTCCAGCAGGAAGAGCTCTCTCCCCCCAGGGAATAATCGATTCGAAATTAAGGTGGACAATTTCATGATCACCGGCTTTGCGTTTATATAGCCCGGCCAAATAATTATCCCGGGAATTAATTTCAAAAACTATCCGCGGCTGAACAGTTTCTTTAGAACTAAGGGCCAGGCTATAAACCCGGCTATTTTTAAAACGCGCCGGGGCCATTTCATTGGTATATTGCGCGCTTATCAAATCCCCTTTTTCATAAGGAGTTTGCCATTTCTGATACATGTCCGAAAGCGCAAACAATAAATATCTTTTTTCTAGAAATACTTTCACCTTAGCTTCCAATTCGATCTTTAAACTCAAGACATTATCTTCCTGGAATATCAATTCCCAAATCTGGGTAAACATACTAAAATGCAGTTTCAATACAAGATGCTGTCCGGAAATTTTCTTTACCTCAAAACCATCATCGCCAAGCTCACTTAAAGGTATAATACTATGCAGCCCACCGGCAGCAGTTATCTCTTTGTCTCTATAGTAAATCTGTATTCGCCGAAACGACTCATCAATGAATAAACGATAATCATTACGTGTAATTGTATGCTCTTTTAAAAAGATAAGCTCATCTTCCTTTTTCTTACGTTCAGCCTCTTCCTGAGCCAATCCTTCTTCCTCAAGCCTTCTGGCCTCTTCTTCCTGACGCCTGCGTTCAGCCTCTTCCTGAGCCAATCTTTCTTCCTCAAGCCTTCTGGCCTCTTCTTGACGCTTACGCTCAGCTTCTTCTTCCTGACGCCTGCGTTCAGCCTCTTCTTCCTGACGCCTGCGTTCAGCCTCTTCCTGAGCCAATCTTTCTTCCTCAAGCCTTCTGGCCTCTTCTTGACGCTTCATAATTACAATCTGCCGCTCATGATTCATGCATTTATCAAATTCGTTCCTAAGCGGATAAAACTTTAAACTCAAAGAAAGGTTTTTGTTATCGATAGAATAAAGATTTATAATCCGGGATTCCTGCTCATAGCCAGAGTTAAATATTTTCATAATGTTTCCATCGGATCCGCTTTCGAAAACCAAACCCGGCAATAGGTTATTGTTGCTGGCGGATATCCCGAGTTTTTGCCCGGGGAGAACATCGAGATTTAGATCAAACCAATTAACTCTATGAGCAAATGTCGGGAAAATCCCCTCTTTGTCTGATAAAACCCATTCATTGTATGAAGAAACTAAAAATAGATTAAAATTATACTGATTATTGGGATCACCGCGATTAAGTACCTCCAGGCTTAACAGGCTGTCGCTTAAACTAATCTTAAAATGTTGTAAGTAACGGCCATCTTCTCCGCTCTTTCCTTCCGCCACAAGCTCCGATGCGGAACTAGAAATAATTTTCCAGGACAAATTGGTTGAAGGAAAATATGATTTAAGCGAAATATCGAAAAACGAACTGTACCCTCCCACAGAACCACTGACATGGTTGCCTTCGTAAGCTATGCCAATATGACCATTATTAAAAACCGCCCTTAATCCCTCTTGCTCTAAAATGCCTATTCCGGATTTCTCTCCGGCAGTGTCTAAATAATAAGCGATTACCGACTGCGGCAAGCCTTGATTCACAATCTTGCCTTGGTCAAAAAGAATAACCCGGTCACAAAGCCTGTTAATCACACTCATATCATGGCTTACCAGGATAATCGTTTTGCCGGATTCTTTGAGTTCGATTATTTTTTTCCTGCATTTTTGCTGAGCTTCTTCATCTCCGACGGCCAAGATATCGTCAATTAGAAGGATATCCGGCTCGGCGAATATCGCTAAAGCGAAAGCCAGACGCATATACATGCCTTGAGAGTAGCATTTAATCGGCGCGTCGATAAACTTGCCTAAATTAGAAAATTCAATAATTTCGTTGATTTTCTGTTTCAGCATTTCGTCGTTGATCCCATAGGATCTGGCATTAAGGACAATATTCTCCCGACCGGTAAATTCCGGGTTAAATCCCGCGCCCAATTCCATTATCGCGCTAACCTTGCCTTCGACCTCCAGCTCCCCCTTATCCGGAACAAGCATACCCGCCAGAAGCCTCAAAAAAGTAGTCTTTCCCGCACCATTCTGCCCAATGATGCCAATAATCTCACTTTTATTTACACTCAGGCTGACATCTTCTAAGGCCCAAATCTCTTCCCACCTGACTTTACCGTCAGTGATAAATTTGATCCTGTATTTTTCCCAAAGTTTATCTACTTTAATTACGCTCATATTTTTTTTAGAATTTCAGCTTCATTTTTTAAATAAAGTATATACCCTAAAATAAGAGTTATTAGCGAAACCAGAAACAAAACGGAAATATCCTTAATCGTTAGACCTCCGCCGAAATAAAGTATTTTTCGATAAGCAGATATATAGTAAGTAAGCGGGTTAATTAAACATACCCAACGATAGGCGGAATTAAACATATTTTCTGAGTAAAAAACCGGAGTAATCCAAAACCAGAACATTAGCCCCACAGGAAGAAAATAATAGACGTCGCGTAAAAAAGTATTAACTACGGCGAAAATAAAACTTAATCCTAAGATAAAAATCAAATTTAATAATAATAATATTATAAGAAACGGGAGCAAAAGAATCAAAAATTTATTGATTAATAAAAAAAACGGGACAATTATGGAAAACCCGAAAATAAAGTTGATAAAATTGGCAATTACCGAAGAAAGCAGTACTAGCTCCTGCGGAAAAACTCCTTGTCTTAATATGTTTTTATTGGCAATAAACACATTCGCCGCTTCACTAATCGCCTGGCTGATAAAAAACCAGGGGAATATCGCACATAATATAAAAAAAGTGTAATGCGGTATTTCTACCTTAAAGGCGGAAACAAACACAAAATTAATACAGAGGGTCATCGCTAAAGGAATAACAATTATCCACCAAAGTCCAAGCTTTAGTCCAATATACTTAGACTTCAATTGTAAAAGCGACATATCCCAAAGCATGCGCCGATAAGCAAAAATATTGCTAATTCTCTGACTCAATCTAGAAATCTTTCTTTGTCCCCTATCCATTTTGGCTTTTGATCAGGTTAGAAATAACTATCCGGTTGTTAAACTATTATGTTTTACCTAAAATCAAATCTTCGCTTAGCTTGCCTCTTTCAGGCATCTTAGACCGAATAATTTCCGCGGTTCTTTTACCATCAAGAATGGTGTCCTCCATTGACATATACTTCCACCAACCGTAACGTCCACAAGTAATGATGTTATTAGATAATAAAAATTCACGTATAAGACCGGTAGCAGAGGAATAATTCTGATCATAAATAGGATAACCATATTTTATATCATTGATATCGGAAACAAGTATCCTATTTTTCTTACTGATAATTCCGGCACCTCTAAGATCATTCACAATTTGCCGGACAATCCTTCTTTTGTTAATCGGCTTGTTCTTAGAATATGAAACTTCGACATATAAAGAACTTTTTCCCCGAGGAGCCAGATAATCGGAAAAATTATGGAAGAATCCTACTCTGAAAAAAGATACCCCTTTATGCGGGAAATACACCCAATGTTTATTTCCCTGACAGGAGCCTTCAAGACCAAGATTGAGATTAAAAATAGAATTCCATCTTAATTTTTTAAAATTACCTAGGAGGCTGGCTGGCAACGGCTTGATTATTTTTGCCATTTCAGGCAAAGGAATAGTCGCGACTAAAGCGTCAAACCCCAACCGATCCTTGCCATTAATCGTTATCTCCTTTTTTTTCAGATCGATCCGGCTTACGCAACACCCCTTATGCACTTCTCCAATCTGTTTTTCGAATACCCTGGGAAGCTGGTCAATCCCCCCTTTTTCAGGATACCAAAATACAGCATTATACCCAAAGTTCTTTTCGGTATTTGCGAAAAAACCGTTGACCACATCCACCAGATTAAGCTGAGGAATAAATTTATCTGACCAGGAGCAGGTCATCTGGTTTAGGGGAATTGTCCAGAATTTCTGGTTATAAGGAACCATAAAATGCCTGGCGATACCATTACCAAAAGTAGAATTTATCCATTCCATAAAATTAAGCTGGGCACCGCTTACCCTGCGATTGGTAGCATGAATATAGCCCCACAAACATTCGCTGGCGATTTGTTTCGGTAAAGCGTATAGATTTGCTTGAAAAGGATACTGGCTAAAAATACCAAAACTATTAATCCAGGCGCTCCTTTTATGTTTTATTAAGTTTTTGCCCAGCAACTTTTTAACCAATTTCAAAGTGTAATTATTCCGAAAATGCAAAAGGTGGCCGTCATAATCAAAAACAAATCCCTTAACCTGTTTAGAGCGGCATAATCCACCGACAGAACTTTCTTTTTCGAAGATAACCGATTTTATCCCTTTCTGTTTAAGATGCCAAGCTGTACTCAAACCGGCTAAACCACCACCTAAAATAATAACCTTTTTTTTAATCATAAGCCTCTATTTTAACTAACTTCATAAATATGGCAAAGCTGAATAAAAAAACAGAAATAACAATAATTCCCGCTAAAAGATTGTTTACCTTAACCAAGATAACTCCACAAGCAGCAAAAATAAAACATAATAAATACATAACCAAGATTGTCAGTAATGGCGAAAACCCCATTGCCCCCATTTTTAAAGCAACATGATCCCGACTCTTCTTAAAAGGGACTTTACCTTTAATAACCCTAAAGATAATCAATAACACTGTGTCCATAATCGGTAAGCCCAGGATCATTACCGGGCTAAGCAAAGCAAAAAAATTATCCGTAGAGGCATAATGCGTAATTAAGGCTACAGAAGCGATAAGCAGGCCGAAAAAGTGGCTTCCTGAATTCCCCAAATAAACCCTAGCTGGAGGAAAATTAAAAATAAGAAACCCGGCACTAACCGCACACAAAATAAGGCTGAAAACCTGCACATTTAAATCCGGAGTTAAAAAACCGATCAATAAAAATGCCCCACTTACAATTAGAACTACTCCCGCGGCTAAACCATCCATTATATCTAATAAATTAAAAACATTAGTCATACCGACAATCCAGAAGAAAGTAACCAAAACATTCCCCCAAAACCCTAAATATATAATGTCGGTTTTAATCCCGGAGAAAATTAACAAAATCGCGCAAAATGACTGTGCTAATAACTTTTGCATTACCGAAGATTCTTTTAAATCATCAATTATGCCGAAAAACAGCATAAACAAACCTACGCTTAATACCGCCAACACCTTATTCACCGGAAGATCAAACATAAAAATACTTAAAACGGAAGAAAAAACAAAAGCCAACCCGATTCCTAATCCCCCAACCAAAGGGATACCTTTAGTTTTAAGTATATCAAATTTCCAGGAAATCCTGGCAAAAAAAGATATAAAGAGCGTCGCGGAAATTAATGCCGCGGTAAAAACAATAAAGTACTTAAACATTTCTGTCCCTCTTTAATAAATCGGTATATAAATCCGCGGTCTTTTTGATCATATTACTTAACAAAAATTCCTCGGTATCAATATCTTTATTGGCTTGCCTTATAAACTCATCTTTCCTCTGGTTATTGTTCAATAGCTCTTCTAAACGATTCCGCATAGATAGAATATCCCCGGGTTTAGTCAAATATCCCGTTTTACCATCAGTCAGAATCTCTTTAATCCCCCCCGTATCCGTAGCTACTACAACCACAGACGCGGCCATCGCTTCCAAGACGACAATCGGCAGCCCCTCCCACAAAGAAGTAAGCACAAAAGCATCCAACCCGGATAAAATCAGCCGGATATCATCACGCCAACCGGTTAAAATGACCCTATCTTTTAATTCAAGTTCTTTTATCCGAAGATCGATTTTCTTTCGCAACTGCCCATCGCCTACTAAAATAAACTTGATATCCGGAAAATCTTTTTTAACCAAACCAGCCAATTCTATAAAATCCAAAGGGGACTTCTGGGGCTTAAAACAAGCGACCATACCTACAACCAAATCCGAGTCACCTAAACCCAGAAGCTTACGAACTTCATTGCGCTTATCTTGCGCCCTAAATGACTGAAGATCAATACCATACCTGATCAAAATATATTGTTCTTTTTTCCCGATTGATCTTCTCAAGCCTTTATCCTGGTCAAACCTGGAGACGACAATTATTTTATTGGTAAAGACCGCGCAGACTCTTTCCAGAAACGCATAAAAACAGTTGACGGCTGCGGGCTGAAAGTCATTAAAACTCCAACCGTGAACTGTATGGACAGTAATTGGCGCCTTAGCTACTCCTGCAGCTATCCGACCCAAGATTCCCGCTTTAGAGCTATGAGTATGGACAACCTGAATCTGTTTTTCTTTGATAAAAAAATAAATCTCAATTAAAGCCAAAATATCTTTCAGGGGATTAATCAAACGCCCTAAAAATCTGGACATCCTTATAGTCAACCCATCTATTTCCGAAGCTTCCGAAACCAGAAAACCATCTTTGGCTGTGAATAAAAAAACATTGTACTTCTTTTTATCTAACCCCCTAATTAAGCTTAGCAGTTGTTTCTGAGCACCGCCTAATTCCAGTTTGGTAATAACATACAGCAAATTAATCTTGGTCATATGGCAATAACCGCGTTTGTATTCTCAGCGGAAAATAGTTGGGATTGGAATCTAACCCCATGTTTACAACCCCGCGATCAATCCTAAAATTAACCACCAAATGAGTGAAACTTCTGGTAAAAAAAAAGTAAAATCCAAGAAATTATGTATTAAAAATACTGCGCTAGCCGCCAATAAACCTGCGATCTGTCTTTTATAAAGCGACTGTTTTAGGTCTCTCAAGCAACTTTTAAAAATAACTCCGATGAGCCCAATTAACGAAAACAAACCGAATATTCCCATTTCGGCCCAAATTTGTAAATAAGAATTATGCGCAAAGCGGCTATTCTCCAGATTGAAATTTCCCGGGCCCATACCGATAAAAGGATGCGCTTTAATCAAAATTAAAGCCTCCCTCCAATAACTTAACCTCATCATCGCGGAAAAGGTAGGCTGAAGATATGTTTTCTGTGTCATAAACCGGAGAAAAACTATGACTAATAATAAAAAAAATAGGGCCCATAACGCAAATACTCTTGATTTCTTGATTTTACCTTGAACACTGAAATAAATCATTAGCGCAAGCAATAAACTTAAAAAAACGCTGGGAGATTTAGTAAGAAAAAAAACAGGGAAAACTATAAGTATGAACCAAAACCGGTTTTTACTGGTTAAGGCTAGAAGCAAAATCATGGCCAAGAAGCCTCCTAAGGCCCCGGGGGTCACAAAAGGAGAAAAGGCTCTTCTCCGTTGTAAGTAATCCAAAACAAATTGGGGAGAAAGATTACTGGCTGATAAATATTCTAAAATGTGTTTAGGCCCCCAGAAATACTGATAAATGGCAAAGAAACTAACCGCCAGCCCCGCCAACAAAATTGTTTGTATAGTTAGTAACCTCTCTTTTTCGGATAAAGAAGCAGCGATAAAAAATAAACCTAAACCACACACGTATTGATAAAGATAAACAAAACTATTTATCTTATCCTGAGAAAAGATGATGGAAACATACAAGGCTAAACAAAATAGGATAAAAGAATAACTTAAAGCCTTATTTTTAAAAAATACCGGCCTTTTAAGAATTAAATACCCGCCTAAAAACACTAAAAGAACCAGAGAATAAACAAGGTTTAAAAAAGGAAAGGCTAAAGCGCAGATAAAAGGACGGATAAAAACTAAAACCAGAATAACCGATAAAATGGGGTTATTCCTCGCATGTATTCCGTCCGATTGTGTGGAGAATTCTAGGCTCGACATAGATTATTTTTTAATACAATTATTTAGTATAACATAAGATCTGCAAACGGAAAATAGCGCATTTTAGCCGAAAATCAGAATTATTATACCCTAGCCTAAGCAACCTTTAAAGGCTTCTTTCCCACTCATTCTTTGCCCACCGAATAGACCTTTTCATCCGTCTTATCTTGATCCTTAGCAAAGACATTGCTGGTAAAAATTGCCAAATTTAAATCCTTGACCAAACCCATTAATTCAATCGCTCGCGCTTGCCTAATTTGATAAGTATTAATATCTCCTATATTCCAGCGCGAATCATGCAATACGGGATTCTCGGGAAACGAAATGCCCAGCTCTTTAGCCTTAAGAAACAATGTTGAACCGCGAGTTACATTACAAGCGTTAAGATTGGTAATGCCACTGATATTCTCCCGGTTTTTACGGATAAATTCTACCGTTTGCCTAAATTCATCATCTCCTTCGCCAGGAAAACCGGTAATAAGATTGATTTGAACATTAATCCCTGCCTCATGAGTATCTTCCATGACCTGAGCGGCTTCTTCCGGAGTAAATAATTTATTCATAAGCTTAAGCACCTTACTCGAACCTGACTCGATTCCATAAACAAGCGTAAAACAACCTGCCTGCGACATTTTTTTGAATAATCCCAAATTCATCCATTTTGCCGGAATAGCCGATGCCACCCAAGTAATTTTTAAATTTGATTCAATTATATAATCGCATAACCGTTTGAGTTCCCGAGGATTAGCATTAACTGATAAATCAAAAAAAAGGAAATTTGTTATACCGTAATTCTTTACATAATACTCTATCTCCTTAAAAACAACCTCCGCTTTACGAAATCGATATAACCCGCTTAAACGCCAATCATCGCAAAACGCGCAATGAGAAATACAGCCCCTGCTTATGATTATCGGTAAAACTTTTTCCTGATATTTGGAAAGATCAAATTCCCGGTATGTCGGAGAGAGAAGTTCATTGAGATCCTGGATAATATAGATATTGGCTTGGCGCATCCTATCCTCATACCTAACAAAACCTATTCCTTCCGGAACAGGTTCGTTGTTTTTTATCGCCCCCAGGAAAGGAATAATCGACTGTTCACCTTCTCCGATAAAAAAATAATTAACGGTATCACCGGGAAAGATATTCCGTTCGTGAGCGGTAACTACCCCTCGGCCACCCACAATTACAATTTTCTCGGGAGCTATTTGTCTTATGCCTTTAATAACTTCAATGGAAAAAAACCGGTTTGAGGCAAAAACGGATAATCCTATAACCTTACAATTAAATGACAATGTTCTTTCAACGCAATAATTAATATGCTCATCTAAAAGTCCCCTTATCTTGCAAAACAGACTGAAATCGTCCCAACACTCAGAAAAATCCATAGTCCAGAATTTTTGCAAGTTTAGGCCAGCTCTACGGAAACACTCAATATTAAAATCAGCAACTCCGATTCGAAGTCCCCTTGCTTCAAGGTTTGAGACGATAGAGCTTACCCCTAAGGGAGGCATATTCACTCCCCAGAAAGGGCAAATCACTAAAGCCATATCCACAGACCTTTTTTCACAAAGCATATTAAATCGCTCCTCCTACTTCTCTTTAAACTAAAGAATATAAACCGGGGTATTTTACCGAACTACACAAAACTTAATCTCTGTGCATTCTAAGAATATTAGAGTTTATTCTTAATACAGGAATGGAATCTTTACTGAAAATTACCAGGAATATTGCCACCAAACACAACCCTATCCGATCATTAAACCCTCAATACGAACCTGAAAAATATTGTTTCTTTTATTGATAAAATTTATTAATCCGCTATGACGCCATTGGAGCATGCAACGGCGAGGCAAAAACCAATATCGCATCCCGATCTTTAATTCTTTATTAGTCGATTTTATAGCCCCCTCGTATGCCTCTGCGGCATAATAACCGATATCTTTATATTCTTGTGAACGCGGGCCCAATGGACCGGTAACACACCAGGTAATCAGCCCATTAACCTGATCCACCTCCATTGCAACACCACAATGCGTAACCGGACAACCACAAGACATCCCCATCGGCCGGCCGATAATAACATCTTTTGGTTTTATGTTTAAATCCTTGGTTCTGGCAGGATTGTAGGGAAGGATTGTTTCGCGGGGACCGGGCTCATTATCAAAAGAATCTAATATAAAATCATATTCACGCCCAAGAGAATCCTTCCAAACAATTATTTCATTTTCTGTCCGATTGGGTTCAGATAGATTCTCTTTGCTGCTATTTAAATGCACGCACCTGCTTATCTCCTGAGGGCTATTTAAGATGACCCGGGCAAAACCAGCGCATGTTTTCTGACCACACATGCCGCAATCTAAACCCGGTAATCGTTCTATTTTCTTTCCTGCGGATCGGTCAAAATCATCCATATAGCTCTCTCCTATTCTCCACGATAAAAGATATCATTTTCCAGCGGGCGAACCACCCCAAAATGCTGCTGCCAACCTACCTCTTTTTTCCCAACGCAAACAGTGCAGGTCCCCACGGGAGGATTACCTCTTAAAATTAAAGGATGGACAACTTCAGGAGAAACAAGTATTTTTTTAACAACCGCATCTATACCGATACCATAAAGGGCGTTAGTCTCACAAATAGAAACATCCCCCGCTGCATCCATAATACGCGCTCTGAACACCTCACGTTCGGCCTGTGAAATTAAATCTATCTTTGTCACTACCGCGATATCCGCCAAAGTAAGCATGGGGCCTATCTTTCTGGGAAGATTCATTCCGCTGGTGGCCTCTAAAACCACAACCCCTAGAGATCCTTCAATATAAGGAGAACAACGCAAGCATAATCCGGCGGTTTCAACAAAAAGAAAATCCGCGCTCTCCTTCTGAGCCCATTCAACCGCATCCCCCAAGACCATAACATTACAATGATCCGGACAAAGCTCACCGGAATAAACTTTCTTTACCGGAATACCAAATTCTTTTTTTAGAATTTCATCTTCAATCGCATACTGCACATCTACTTTTAAATACGCGGGATGATGGCCCAAATGAATAATCTTTTTGATCACCTGTTTTAAGACTGTAGTTTTTCCGGTTGTCGGTGGACCGGCGCAAATAATCGCTTTCATCTATATCCCCTTAAAAATATCCGCGTCTATTTTTTCTCCGTTACGAATCAGCTTGCGGCAATACAGGATTAAATCATCCAGTTTTTTTATTTCTTCGGCTGCCTTAAGCTCCCCATCCTGGGTATTAATAATTTTCATCATTGCCCCATTCTGCATTACCACACGAAAGTTTGATAATAAGGCTATACGCGGATCGTGTGTAACAAAAATAAAAATCTTTTCATAACCCCTGAGCAACTCTAGGGCTTTGGTCCGGTGAATCCCGGCATTTTCTATTTCATCCAAAAGAATAACCGGGGAATTGCCAATCACCACTGCATCAGCAATAAGCAATGCGCGCGTCTGCCCCCCGGATAATTCAGTCATCGCATTCTCCGGATCAATCGGCTCGCCGGTCAATTTATTTGAAAAGTCAATTGTCTCCTCGATAACCGAGGATATATTGTCACGCCGCCTTATCCCGGCGTGAATCTTCAAAAATTCATGAACCGGAAGATCGGAAAGAAAATTTGTATGTTGGGATATAAAAGCAATCGGATTTTTAGAAGGATCATTGATAAATTCTTCAGGTGCCGGAACTCCGTTAATCAGGACTTGACGTTGCGTAGGAGTATTGCGATCGGCAAAAAGCGCGATATCATCGACCAAAGTGGTCTTACCCGAACCGGTGGGTCCCACAACACTAATTACATCACCCATTTTCAGGTTAATTTCTTGGACCGGTTCAGCTTGGCCGTCTTTCCCCACTCCGCCTAAAATACTTAATTTTTCGATATACATATGGCTAATACTCTTTTATCTTGAGCATTTGTTTCAATATACGATACGAATAATCTTCAGTATAACCCATCTCATTAAGCCACCCAAACAACTTTTGCTCAAGCTCATAAGCAAGTCGCCTATCTTTATCCACCAGATTATTTAATTCCTGAGGGTCATCAATTAAATTATAAAGCTCCTTAGCGTTTGTGTCCAACGAATAAATGAATTTAAAACCGGCCGGGGTGCGAATCGCTCTTTTATTTGTATAAAATCGGTAGTCGGTTTCGCTAAAAGCGGTTAGGTCCATGTGTTCCCCATTTATACAAGGAATAAGGCTAACCCCCTGCATCTGTTTTTTTATCCCATCTGAAACTTTGATCCCCAACAAATCCAAAAGCGTGGGCATCAGATCGATCGCCCTAACCTGGTCTTTAATCACAATCCCGGATTTCGCATGCGGCAGGCGGAAAATAACCGGGACACGGATCAACTCATCATAAAGCGAGAATCCATGATCAAACCGTTTATGTTCATAGAATTCCGTACCATGATCGGAAAACAACACAATAATCGTATGCTCCAATAATCCCATTTTCTTTAATTCATCTATGAATAAACCAAAACGCTCATCCACGTCTTTTATTTTTTCATCATAAAGAGCTCTCCAGAAACGCACATCTTCATCAGTAAGGCTAACCGGGCCTTTCTCAAGCCCCCTTTCCCTGATCGCGGCTTCTTCGTTTTTCCCTCCTTTAAGCCTCCCGCAATAAGGAGGCTCTACGAATTCCCGGGTAAAACCACCGGGAGGATCAAACTGTCCATGGACATCATAACCGTGGAGAAAAATGAAAAATTTCTTTCTGGGGGATTCTTTAAGCCAATTCAAGGCGGCCGGAATACTTCTGTCCATACCGCCAAACTTGGGCCCTTCGAAATAAGTATCAAAACCCTGGGCGAAACCAAAAACCTTTCCCACCCCGGCATCCCCGGTAAAACCCCCGGTGGCATAACCATTCTTTCTTAGAATTTCTGCTAAAGTGATCGTTTTTGGAGACAAATCTTTAAGATTAGATAGAATTTTTTCTTTTTCCGTATAGGTTGAATATTTATTAATAAGTTTATGCTGAGAAGGATATAAAGACGTAAAATAGCTCATAGTTGC
>Ga0172381_10004147_pt1 | contig 15070 bp, 26 predicted proteins | sample Leawel6488metaG_FD_119754 | JGI IMG/M metagenome (GOLD analysis project Ga0172381, IMG submission 119754) | Leachate microbial communities from a municipal landfill in Southern Ontario, Canada - Leachate well 64-88 metaG | ecosystem: Engineered > Solid waste > Landfill > Unclassified | place...
CAACTTACTTGACAAACTTAAACATACCGGCGCAAGGTATGGAGGGATTGACAAAACAGCTTCACGGAGGTAGAAAACATATTACTTTGAAATACGTTACCGACCATTGGGAAGTAACCGACCACACCGATGCAGAGCCGGCACCCGTATCACTTGGCTCAGTGGTAACTTATACACCTCCCATTGTAATACGTGGTGTTAGTATTGGAAGTCTTGTATCAACAGTATTGGTGTTGAAATACGATACTGAATTTGAAGGGATAAATTTTATAGGGATCGAAGAGCCTATGGCGTGTAATGTCACTCATCCACAATGGATCAAAAAACTTTACTTGAGTTTAACACCAGCAGCAACGGATGCACTTGAGATACATTTAAAAGGATAAAATTAAACAGCCAGTAAAGCCGGGGGCTATATCCCGGTAGCCTGTAACATGGCAACGAAAGGAAACGAGTGTGTATAAAGTGGACGAGACAGAAAGGGTTAGAAATGACATTCTCTTCTAAACAGGTTATTTCGTTTGCAGGAGTTCTCACTGCAATAGTTGCAATCGGTGTTAATGCGGAAAAAATAGGCAGCTGTGCGTATGATACACTATTAAAAGAACGTATTGACAAGCAAATAACTGTTGCGATTAAGCCGCTCAAAAACGATTCTGAAGAAACGCGACAAAATGTTAAATTGTTAATTGAGATGTTCAAGATTGCCAATGCCGATAACCCTGATATTTATAAAGAAGCAAACAGGAGAGTAAACAATATCGGGAGGTTCGAAGAATGATGAAACCAGAATTTACCGAACGTTCCCGACACGTCCAAGCGTGGATAATCTCAATGATTGTATCGTGGGATGATTTTGATAAAATTACGACACTGCTTGAAAAATATGTTGGAATTCCTACTCGAATGAAACTGTATCAAAAAGATATCGACACCTTTTTTACAGCATGGTATGAAAAAGAAAACCGTACCTTAATTGCTTTTGACGGAACTAAAAATGCAGGTGCATGGATCTCTGATTTTATCGCAATTGGCGGTAAATTTCATCAAGGAATAAAATCTGCAATGGATGATGTTTTTATGCCAGCGATCAAAACAATAGAAAAATTATCCTATGTTATGAGCACTGGACAATCTCGCGGGGGTGCAGATGCACTGTACGCAAATTATCTTCTACGTAAGGCCGGCTTGCCCGACGTAGAGAGCTGGAACTTCTCGGGCCCGTACATTACAACCCCGGAAGGAAAAGAAGCCTGCAAACGTCTCGGTGTGCGTCATACGAACTTTTTAACCGATGCTTTCAGCCATTCGTTACCTTCCGATCCTACCGATGAAGCCGGAGTGCTGCATGGTGACCATTACGGGCCGGTAGAGCAGCTTCTCGGGGGTTCGAGCGTTTTTGATCATAGTTATCTCAATATGACCAAAAATTTAATATATTGGCTATTGCAACCCGAGCGAGTAAATGACAGATTTATTGAGGATGCAAAATTTTTAGCAAACCTTATTCGGCATGGAAACGACCTGATAAAAAAATGAACACATTAATCAGAAAATACCTTCCATCCTGCACCACTGGAACCCTCACGGTAAATGATCAAACATATTTTACGATGGAGCCGATTTGGATAAGCAACGAAAATAATATTTCGTGTATTCCAGAGGGAATTTATAAGTGTGTGAAATATCCATCGAAAAAGTTCGGCAATACCTTCTTAATTTCAGAAGTGCCAGAACGTGAAGGAATTTTAATCCATTGCGGCAACATTGTTAAAGACACTCACGGATGTATTTTAATAGGAAATGGATTGTACACTAACTGTAATAACCCATATATTATCTGTTCGAGAAAAGCATTTAATAGATTTATGAAAAACACGCCTGATAATTTTGAACTTGAAATAAGGAGTTAAATCATGAGCAAACCATCCGGATCCATCAGAACTTACGCTGGAACAATATTTCTTGTCATCACAGCGTTAAAGCAATTTGGTGTTGACTTACCAATCGAACAACAGGACATAGAAAAGGCACTGTATGATTACAGTCAACTTGCTGCCGCTGTAACACTGGCGTATGGTCTGGCCGTAAACTGGATTAAACGAATTAAAACCATAGTGGGGAAGAAATGAACAAATACAAACAAGAACTCATGAAAGTTCTCGATCGAGAACCTACCGACAAAGAGTATATCGACTATCTGGAAACAAAAGTTGATAATCTTACAAATCTGGTTAACATGATCGGAACGAAAGAATGAGATTTATCCCATTAATTTTACTTTTGTTTATCCAGTCTTTTGCATTAACTTCTGATACTGTCAAAGTGGATAATATAGTTTGGCATTTTGATAAAGAATATACTGTGGGTCAGTTTGTAAATGGTGACTGGTGGGTTGCTGGTGATAGCGTTATAATTAATCAGATTACTCCAGAGGTGCGAGATAGTGGAGAAAACGGATGGGAAGTTAATCCTTTAGGGTACACATCTACTCAAGGATACTCCTCTGCGTTAGGAGATTACTTAGCTTCATTGTGCCCTGCATTACCATACAAAGCGAAACCAAAAAACGATTCAATAATATCAATAGTTAAGACAATAAGGTCGGCTGTGTTAGATGAAGGCACTTTAAATTGTGATCAATGTATATCTGAGATGGCCGTATTAACTATTGTAAAAACTCCTATTACTGATATAAATGCATTTAGGCCTCCATTTTATGGTAACTATAAACCAATACATACTTATGATAATGTTGATGAAGGCTTATTGCCCTCATATTCTCCACCTATCGCAAATGTACCAGCAATAAGCTCTTTCTACAAATTTGGGAGGTTGAAAGCTGGTAATTATAAATTAAACTATCTTAAAAACGATCTATGCGCAGACTCATCCTACCCTGATGAATACGGCGCTTCTATTGCAAACGAAAATAGTAGTTGCCTACTCAGATTAATGATGAACGATGATATATCTGTTAAACGTCAGTTGTTAATATGGTATATTCAGCACGGTATTGATTTAGCATATATAGGTGTGTACAATTGGTCATATATCAACGGTGCTGGTCATTCTCCTGGAGTTTTTTTACCTGCTGTTTTTGCAGCTACAATGTTAAAAAATGAAGATATGAGAAGGAGAGTAAAATCTACTTTCGATAATTTTTATGAGTGGAGATTATTGCAGTGGAATCATGATTCTACAAAAGCTTTGTGGGGTGATAATCAAAATTTTATGGGAAAAACCGATTCTGCATCTGCTTATGAATATTGGAGAAATATGTATGTTTATGATTCTACTGGCTTGCACAATGGATATAAGTCGTATGCTGATCCAGTAAAGATGATTGATGGTAGTTTTCATCCTGATAATATGACATATCAATACATTATATCAAAACCGCTTAAAGGTATTGTGTTGTCAATAAACATGATGGACAGTTTGTTTAAAACGTGGATAAATAATAAAGTTGTAAATTATGTAGAGAGATGGGTTGACTATGGTATGCTAACAAATCCTGATACATGTGCGGCATGTGATGGTGATTGGAACAATTATGGAGTTACGTGGGGAACGGTTAATAAAAATACTGGTGGCGGTTGCATACATGGGTCTGGTAGATTTATTTCACTGGATAATAAATATGCAGATAGTGGATTAAACGGGAATATATTTATCGATTCTCTATGGAACAAGTACTACGAATCTACTTATCCAAACATTAATACTACAAAATACAGTGTCCCGCGTGGAAGGGTGTGGATAAAAAACAACACTGTAGTTACTGATATTGGTGAGCCACTTAGGGGCGGAACGTTTTGGCTTTACGGATGGATGAGTAGTAAAATAGATTGGGCTAAAACGATGGCTCCGTGGGACAGCATTAGGAATCATGGATTTAATACTGTAAGACTCGCAGTGGGGTATCGTCCTGACCATTCTGGAAATCTTACTATCGAACAATATGACACAATATTAGATAGCTTAATCAATATTGCACAAAGTAAAGGCATGTATGCTGTTGTAGATTTTCACCCCGAACCTGGATATTATGATTCATCACAAGGTTCCGGCGTAGAATTTTGGACGCATTTTGCACCAAGATACAAAAATAGAACCCATGTAATATATGAGATATGTAACGAACCGGTCTTTGATCAGCCGTCAAGTTATAACGTCACAGTTAGAAATGATTTGAGTAATATGTATAAAATATGCTCTGATTCTGCCCCAGAAACACATTTAATTTTTATGTCTTTTTGCCAGACTGGATATAGCGGACTTGATATGAACTCAGTTGCCGATTTAATGACAAACGTTGATTGGACAAAGACATCTGTAGGATTTCATTCTTATTGGAGAGACACAGTGGGAAGAATTGAAAGATTAAAAATAGAATATCCATGTATTAATACCGAATTTACAACTGTGATAGATGGATCTGAATTAAAAGTATTAAAAAGTCCTGTATGGGGCGCAGACTCTTCTCATGCAAGAGTAATGGAAAGAATGGGAATAAGTTGGTTGGCTTGGAATATATGTGATAACCAGACAAATATTGATGGCAACTTTAAAACTACTCTAAAATGGTTATCTGATAGTTCGTATTCGTTAGATACAACATCCTTGTATACACCATATCGCCATGTTTATAAATTTATTATCAATAGGTAATTATGAATAAAATACTTTTAGCAATTATTTTTTGTCTGAGTCATAGTTTTGCAACTTTGCATAATATCACTGATGCGTATATTGACCCGAGAGGGCACAGTTTTAAAATAACAATCGCCGATATGGATTCGGCAGGCACTCATCATATGGGATGGATTACCGGCGATACATTACATGCAAATACTGCAAACATAAAAATAAAGTTGGCAGTAAAAAGACTTGGATATGATACTTTGGGGGCAAGAGACACTTTAATTGACACTGTATTTGGTGATACTGTTATGTCTCGTACTTATCCAAACCAGATGTATGACTCATGTTCGTTTGACGCTGGAAGTATCACATTTACCATTCCGTTGAGTGCGGATATTTTTGCACAAGATACTATAAAAAACATTACAATAGGTAAAGGATTTTTTATCAGCGACGATCTTGCAGATACGAGCAATGATTATACTGCAACATCGATGACAAATAATAGTACAGAAACCTACGACAGCATTAAAGTGGTCGGAAACGATACCAGATCTCCGCGCTTTTGCACTGATAGTTCATTCTATGTTGCCTTTGCCGGTATACACCAATCGGCAAGAGATGGATTGCCATTAGAGGCGGTCGGTTTTCATGCTGTTGATAATCACAGTAATACCTATGATACTGTTGTTGCGTTCCCTAAAATTGATAATTTAATGCCTGACTCACTAAAGATTCTCGAATATGTATCAAAAATTAATGTAGCTGGATTAACCAAAGGTGACTCGGTTACAGTAACATGGAAGGCATACCCTCATTATGGAGATACCCTGTGGTCGGGTGACGGGGTTAATACTGTAGATCCTACGCCACTTTATGCGCCTCGAAAATACTATTACAATGAACAATGGGTAATGTGTATTGATTCCACTACGGGAAACGATGCTACTGGAGATACCGTTTCAGAAGACAACTTTTCTTTTGCTTCTCCACCGGCTTACTGCAAAACTCTCGGAGGCGCCGTTAATAGAGCAAGAGCATTGACCGGATTAACCAATCTAAATGGCAGAGTAAAATTTTATGTACATGCAGGGGGTTATGAATACTGGGGAGCAACTATTACAGCTGGAACATTATCAAGTTTTAATCTTGAATTTATAAACTGGCCGGGAGAAAGGCCACGAATATTTGGTTTATCCGGATCAACAGCAATGCCTGGGGGAGATAGTTATCTATATTTTAAAGGCTGGTTAATTGACCACTCGACTGGCAATCTATTTCAAAGTGAAAGGTCGGTTATACTTGACTCATGTGAAGATTCAAGGAATGGCGGCTTAACTATTTATACTGTGCAATGTTCTTATTTAAACAATTGCGTTATGGATACAACGGTAAAAATACCGTATGCAACAGCAATAAATGCGTCATTAGCAATTAGTAGGAATACAAGGTATAAAACATCAATTGATGGGTCGGTAATAATACCATACATGTTTATAGGTAATTCATCAAGAATGGGGACTAAAACAGGAATTAGGTTTGCAAGTTTTATTACAGGTGGATTAGGGCCAAAATATCAAAACGGGTATATAGCAAGCAATTATTTAACATCAAACAAATGTATAACCGAGGCTATGTTTAGGGATTCTTCGCTATTGCATGGAATGGCTTTAATACAGAATGTTTTTGAAAATACTACCGGTGCAACACCTCTATTGCAAATAGCTTCAGATGACGCAGTTTCAAAATCAGTAAATAACGTCATGCTATTTAATAATACATTAAAAGGGCAACGAATGAACGGGCCTTATAATGATCATCCATTAAACGATTCTCTTTACACTGCAGAACGCAAGCACTGGGTATTCAGAAACAATATTTCTGATTATGTTTCCAGAGGAGTTACTGCGTGGGACTCTCACGGTGATGTTCCTGGAACTCGAAGGGTTGGAAACTTTCCAACTATTTTCGGCACAAATATGAGAGACGAATTAATTGTATCGGCAGTTTCCACTTATTATCCAAGGTTCAGAGGATTAAATAGCAAGTTCGGTCGAATTACATTTGCAAACGATGGCACGATGAACACTTATTTAAAAGTAGTTGACGATAATTCCTATGTTGGGAGTAATGATGGTAATGGAGATTATCATTTAGCAGTAGGAAGTCCAGCTATATTTTTGGCTAAAGAACAAGCACTGCTTTATGATCTTGACGGAAACGAAAGAGGTTTAGATAGCGGGGCAGTCGGAGCCTATGCTTATGAGGGTGAATCTTGCACCACTCCCACAGTAACCAAAAAAGTAATTGCATCCTGTACTACTCACGTTGAAGCAAAGTGGGGGCACGAAATAACCGGAACCTATACCAGTATCTCAATTGACTCTGTGAATGGCCACGCTGTAACCGCTGCAGACTCAATTAAATTAAAAACCGGTACAGACACAGTTCTGGCAAAATTTAACTTTTATTCAACTACACCGGTTAAGATAGTATTGAAAGTAAAGTACTGTACTGATAGTTTGTATGTATTGGATACTGTTACCGCTGTTAAGTGGGACTCGCTCAAATGTGATTCACTGTTGAATGGACAGGGGGTACGGTACGCGAATAAGGCAGGTGTTTATACCGGGGATAGCGTTTGGATGCAGGGGTATCGTAAAGGTGCGCGAGAGTTTAGTTCAATACCAACAAACTGTACTGTTTACGACTCTTCAGATACTTATGTAAAAGCATTCCTATTGCATAGCGATATAGTTCCCGATACGCTTACTTTTTCATGGGGGGATAGCGTTTCGAGTGATACTTTTCCGGACACGTTGATTTATTTGGGGGATAAGCCAGCTCCAGTAATCGACACCTTTATTTGCCATGTAATGCGTGATTCAACCCATGGTAATTATTGCCGAAATGGTGATACTTTAACCGCGCATGGACATAATTTTTCAACCATTGATACATTCTTTCAAAATAGCACTAAAACAGTGTGGTTTAAAGTGGTGCAGCAATGGGATGACTCAGCATTGGTTATTCCCTCTACGGGGTCGCCAAGAGGATACTATTCGCCAATATTAAATAGATCTGATGGTATCGATAGCGCAAGAAAAGTACGCGGAATTCGTATTTTAATACCTGGGGGTTTATAATGGCATATCCGGGACAGAATGTTTTATTAACTATAATCGGTGAAGGTGCTCAAGACGTTTTTAACTTGAAAGTGTATGATGTTATCAATTCTGTTGAAACTGATTCTGGTATTGAATTGAGTATTGGTAATGGTATTACCGAGACTGATCCGGTTGAAGAAGGTGCTCCGGTGATGGCTGTAAGTTACGTTTACACTATACCGATAACTGCTGTGGCTGGTGACACATATAAAGCTATTTTAAAGCCATCTGGAACAAGTGTTGATATTGCTGAGGCTGGAAAAGTTGAGTTTGATTATGGTATATTGACTGAAGTTATAAGCATTGTGCAGAGTTCTCAAATGAGCATTTCATTAAGCCTATCATTTTAAACATCCATCCTGCCGGTGTCGCAACACTACCGGAACCTTTTTTAACTATCAATTTGTAAATGATTTATTATTGCATGTCAGGATGGATTGAATAAATAAAAATGTTATATTTTCATTGCACCTCTTTTCTATTGTTTATTTTTTTCTGTATAAATATCTGCAATCATTTCAATTGAATCAGCCTGCCTTCTTTCGTATTCGTTTCTTTCTGAATGCAATTCACACAATATTTTATTAATTGACAATAATTTATCATTATATTTATTGTCACTTTTCCTCCAGAATGCACTTACAAAAACAAAAATAAATGCAATATTTGCTCCGAGCGAGAGACCGAACCAGAGTGTCATATCAATTCCTTTCAAAAGGCAGGCTTTTTATTAAACTATTAAGATTTTTCCAACTTTTCAACAGTAATTTTACATACAGAAAGAGCTGATGAATATTTATCCATTTCATTCTTATACCATTCGTAACAAGTTGAATTACTTTCAATTAAATAATTCCAAGCCTCAATTTCAGATAGAAAGTAACGTTCATATCCTGAATGTTTTAATCTTCTTCTTCCATCGATAACAACAAAATCATTTGTTTCTTTGGAACACTCAACTGGAGTTACTTTTGAAAGATCAAATCTATTTACTTTGTAGAATATCATTTATTAATTACCTTTTTTTAAAAAAGTGCGGTTCTTATCTTTCTTAAAATTACTTGATAGTAGTTTAAACAGCTTCTTCATACCGTGAAGTAGGCGACCCGAAATCTTACCCTTTACAAATAACTTCAATTAACAAAGAACCGCACTGTTGTTATTTATTTACGAATTTCACAAATTTTATCCATAAACCATGGTTCATTATTATTAGAATCACCACTATGAAGACATTGAAGAGCGTCAGCAATGGCGTTGAACTTCTTCTGTACGCTTGTGCCATCTATATCATCCTCGGTTGCTGCGTTTTGAGCCGAACTGTTAAACTTTTCTTCCAAAGCTTTATGAAAATTTGTACACCGATCGCAGCCACGCTCATCTTCTACTGGGCAAATAAATCTACCAACACATACGTCGCATGTTTCTGAAATTTTCATATACAATCTCCAGAGAAAATTTTAATTACAACCAACTATACAAAGCGTTCTCTATTTAAACAACTTAACTCTTTTTTCCAATTGTAACGCCACATAATTAATTGCTTGATCGATATGGCATCAAACTACTTTAATTCACCATGTTTTTTACGAATATATGTACCTTTAATTCCACTATTCCAAACTACACGGCCTAAAAGATAATTTTTAATTCGCTGATTTTCAGACGAACGACGAATACGATATTTATCAAATAACTCACCTTCAAGACGTTTCATAAAAACCTTTCGTTGATATTATATAAAAATTATTTATTATTCACTCCACACATGATCATTAACAGTATTCCGGATAAATGTAGATAGTTTTCTGTATCCTTCATTTTTAGCTTGTTTCATCCAGATTTTTTTATCCTCTTTAGATATACGGATATTAACACTCTCATCTAAAATTTCATCTTTTATTTCCATAATAGCAATATAGCTAATGTTTCACATTTGTGCAACTTATTTCTTTTCTTTTTTAATAACCGGCAATCTTTTAAACGACGAACAATTTTTTGCGCAACAAATACAATTTTGATATGCTCTACATCTAAACCATTGTGGTTCAAACATGATTGTTGATCTGTCTTTACATTTTGCAGCGTATTCACTGAATTTTATACCTCGCATTCCCCACCTCTTATGTATGAGTTTGCAATATCAATTTCCTTTTCAACATCAACAACGTCTTTAGCTGCTACAAATGCCGCCCAGTGAGTTCTACCTTCTTTAATATACAAAGCCATTAAAAACAATCTCTTTTTATCAAAAATAGACCATAACAAAATAGTAATAGTATTTAAAAATAATAAATTATAATAACTCATTCCTCACCCCCTCTTATTACTTCCCCCGGTAAAAACGTACCGCAACGATAAACGGTATCAAAAAAATGATGCAATTTACATTTGGTGAAATTAAAAGTATCGTGATGTTGGCATTCTTTTCTGATACATGGTCGTTTCGGCTTTATCTTTGCATCGTAAATTTCTCTGCACTTGTTGCAGTCACTTTTAGTATATACCCTTGCCAATTTATCATCTTTCTTAGCGTCTCCACATAGAGCGTGTAGTGCCAGGTCTTCTGCTGTTGTCTGAATAAAAATATGTGTTGTCATTTATCATCCTCAGTTCTAACGTCTAAATCACAAACCCTTTCTACTCCCATATCAATGCCCAATACTTTTGCAACTCTCATAATGTGTTCTTGGGCCATATCATAATGATGGGTATCTATAGTTTCTTTGTATTTATCAAGCGGCAAATTGGCGGATTTTCTAATACTGCGTATTGAATGTTTAATATAAATAAACGCATCATCCATTTCCTTCTGAGTAATTAAAAACGATTTTTCTTTAGAATTATATTTCATTTCTTGTTCCATTCCCAGTTTTTATTTTTAGATCCACCATAAGAACATCTAATACATTGTAGCATATACCCATTATTAACACAATTTTCACATCTTTTCTCTACGCAAAAATCAGAGAGCTTTGAAAGAAGTTGATTTGAGATTACAGAAAAAAGTGTGCAATCTTTATCTGTCCATGCTTGTTTTATTTTGATATTCATCTCTTCTATATATTTTGGATCAATCATCTCATCCCCCATTCTTTTAAAATATCACCAGTACAATACGCAACAATTTTTTTACCCTTCCATAACAAAAAGAAATCAGATTGGCCGGTTGATAATTTACCTCTTGTTAATTTGTTTTTAATCTCAACAACCGCAGTTTGTCCACCCAATGCAATAACCACATCGGGTTTATCTTTTCCGAGCTGGTGCGTCTCCATGACCGAAAAACCTATTTTAATCAAGTCTCGAATAATTGAATTATGGTTGTCATCCTTTTTAGCTGCGGTTCTCATAAATCCTCTTTCGGTGGAGCTGGTACCTCGTGCCATCCAATAGCTTTAAACGGTTCGCCAGTGTCCAGTTTAGCCCACTTTGGATTTATATGAGGCCAATACGATACTACTGCAAAATCTTCAGTATTAGACGCATAATAAACACCTCCTTGTTTAGGCGGATCGTTTTTTACACTTCTCCACTCCATTTTATTTCCTTTCCTTAAATAGTTCAAAAATCTCATTACAAATTTTACTATCAAGCGTCACTCCCAGTACGCAAGATTTGTGGTACTTGCCGCAGTGATCACATTTTAATTTGCGCTCTTCAATAAAAGCCTCCACCAGATCAAAACCCTCATTATGCAATACCTGTAAAAACTCGACCGAATCTTTCCTTGTCGGGTTATCGCACCAAGTCTTTGCAGCTTCCTGAATAACTGTTATTTTTTTATCGAAATTATCCATTCCCGACCTCAATTCCTTCATCTTTTAATGATAGTACCATCCGGTTGATTTGAACAATTTTTGATGTGCAATAACCATAACTATGATATTTACATCCTTTTTCTTTTGGAAATTTCTTTTCAAATCCAATGCAATTCCTTGTTGGAACTAAACATAAAAATCTTATGCAGCTTATTCTATTTATTTTATGTTTCTTCTGGTTCTCTGTCACAATACTCTCCCATATTCAATAATATTTTCTGTTCAATGTCATCACAATCATAATCGTTTTCATCAAGATAATCTCCATCTTCATCGTAGCAATCGAATGAAATATTATCCGGTTGCTGATCTCTTCGATCTCCTTGAATTTGCATTACATCAACAAAGCCGTCGATTTCTTCCCCGTTGGTTATTTTTATTTTAATCGGTTTCATTTCTTCCCCACCTTTCCATTCCGTTTTAACCATTGCCATAATCTATAACACTGGCAATTGTCTTTATCTTTCTCTTTACATTTTATGCATGGCTTGTTCATAGTTTACTCTCCCAAAATGCACAGTTAATATTAACATCAACTTCATCATTCTTTTGATTCCAAAACTTAGTGTAATGATCGATATCCAATTTGCATGTATTCCACTTTTTAGAATGGTACTCTCCAGTTTCATAAGATGACGCTGAGTCAATTATGACAGAACTATATTTACAAGTCTTACACGTTCTATTTTTAGGATTTGACCAGCACACACAAACTTTTTCATGATGAATTGCAGAATATTTTCTTTTAAATTCTCTTCCACATTCCGCAAAATATCGTTTAACAAGTTTTATATTCAAATCCACCTCCTCAAAGTAATTTTGTTATATCACGTTTAATTTCTTTTACCGGACTGATCCTTTTTATATATTCTTCATAATCAATTCTTCCATCTGGTTTCACCGGTATAGGGTTATCTGTTATTGCTATTTCCCAATGATCACGAATAAAGATTACTGTTTTCATGCTGACTCCTTTTTAAAATTAGAAATCATGATGATATGTATTTGCTCCAGAAATAGGAGCTTCTTTGTATCTTCCACTTGATTCTTCATAAAACAATTTGCATTCTCCTTGCCTTCCAAAGTATTTAAACTTAACTTTCTGCACTAAAATATCAGTACAATTGTTTTCATAATCCCGATGCACACAAATTCCGTTATCTGCCTTGTTCCGCCAGTGAGCACTTCCGCTAATATCCCACAATTCTGGGATAGGGTATTTTCCTGATTTATCCTTTTGCAATTTTGTAGGGTGAGCCACGATAAATAGGTGAATATTTTCTCTCCGTGCAAACTTTCTTGATTGTCTCAAACATTTTCCGATAAAATCAGACTCGGAAATATTACCTGGTCGATCAAGTTCGATTTCATTCCACGGGTCAATAATCAATGCGTCAATTCCGAATTGTTTAATCAATTCCTTTGTTTGTGAAAAAATAACGTCCAAAGTGATATCATCTTCGAGAGCATCTATAAATTTGAAACTATTATCGATTATTTTTATTGTTGTTTCAATATCTTCATCTTCGATATCTCTCAATTCTTTACCACATATTTTTTCAATAAGTTTATGATAGTGCATTTCAGCAGGGTAATTTTCTGGTGAAAAAACTGCAAATTTCCATTTGTTGAACATCATCAAATTAACAGCAAGAGCGTCCATGAATTCTGATTTTCCAGCAGAAGGAACTCCAGTAATAACCGTGAATTGTTTTTTTGCCACTGAGAACATTTTATCAAGACTTTTCCAGCCAGTAGTTTGACCCTTTTGGTATCCTTTAAATTTTATATCCAGAATTTTGCTTTTAATTGAAGCAGTATCAATGATGCAAAGTTTTGTTTTTTCTTTTACTGGTTCATCTTCAAAAGCCTTATTTATCTGGATAGGCTTTTTTATTCTTTCACCATAACCGGCAGCGTAAAGTGTTTTTGCCGCTTCACTGAAATTTCCGTTATGCTGTAAAACGGAATATACCGCCGATGCTTTGTATACGTGCTCATTTTTGAATGGTGTTGATGTTGTAAAACAGTAAAAACGATCTGGAATTTTATTCCACGTTGCAGATATACCCGGACCATCTTTACCTGGCCGCTGCAAATAAACTGCTGCACCATTACGGAAAAGCTCTTTCCAGCCATTTTGCATCAACAGCCCTACAATATCATGCCGTTGGTTGTAATCATCGAATGGTGATAACCCTATGCTTAATTGCTGCTGTTGTGGTTGCTCTGGTATTGCCTTAATTTGTTCGTTAAGCGACACTGCAACAGATATTAAAAAATCAGTTTCGAAATGTGTTAATTTGCTTATTTTGGTTAAATCACCGTATTGCAATATGTAGTTTGGTGATGGATAGCAAACGAAATAACCACCTTCTCCACGGGTTTCGATTGTGCATAATCCGTCTTGATTTAATGCCAATTTCACATTCCTGATATCAGTATCGGTTCTAAAAATAACATGGTACCCGCCAGAGGGCGATTGCTCAACAACAGTTTTTGAGAGTATTTCGGGATGATTATTTGTTACGATGATACACCACTCATCGTATTTATTGCCATTTTTTACATCGAAATCAAGGCAAATTAATCCACCAGAAACAGATCCGCACACTAAAGCGATTTGAGGGGCTTTAAAGCTCTTTATTTGTTCAAGTGATGGAATTGCACTCTGAAAGGCTTTCCAGCTCCCTTGTGCCCGTTTCTCTGCGCATGGTATAGCAGATAACCCTGATTTAGTGTACGATAAATAAATTTCTTGAGTGATCATTGGATTATTCGCTTTGGTTTATTCGCTTGTTGCGCTGTTGCAGATTGTAGATAAGATTCAAATTTTGTTCCAAATAATGTTTCAGGTCGTAAATATTCTTTCATTTTTATATCATTCAGCCAATCCTCACATTTTTTTATAATTACCGTTTTGAATTGTTCAACCGTGAAACCTTCTTTTAATCTTGCCGATATATGTCTTTGAGTTCCTTTGGATTGATACCGGAATTCGGTTTTTGCAGAAATGTTCAAGAAGTCTATAATATCTTTTATATACTCTATCTCTACTCTACTACTGATATCTGCTTCAGGAACTACAGGTTTCTGTGGTGTTTCTGCTTCAGAAACTTGATCCTGATATAATTTAGCCATTTTTTCACGTTTGAATAATACTGGTTTTATGTTGTCCAGTATCCGTTTTGATGTCAAAATACGATCATTTTCGTATGAAGTTTTATCAAAAAGACCTATCTTTACTGCAAATTCAATTATCTCTTTTGGATTTACTGAAAGGTTTCTGCTTAGTATCTGAATAGTTTCTGCTTCAGAAACATCTAATTTACCGCAATGAAAATAGATTCTTTCGAGTGTTTTGAAATACCATGAATAACCTGTTCCATTAGGGTATTTAGTTTCAAAAATCTCCATTTTTTCATCTGAAGATGC
>Ga0172381_10004148_pt1 | contig 15070 bp, 23 predicted proteins | sample Leawel6488metaG_FD_119754 | JGI IMG/M metagenome (GOLD analysis project Ga0172381, IMG submission 119754) | Leachate microbial communities from a municipal landfill in Southern Ontario, Canada - Leachate well 64-88 metaG | ecosystem: Engineered > Solid waste > Landfill > Unclassified | place...
AAATAGCTTTTGAACTTGCAGACATAATAATACGCATATTCCACCTTACAGGCGATTTGTGTTATACCGCGCTTGAAAACGATTTAGCACACCGCGTAGGCACCCAAGAAAAGTTCCTAACCCAAATACAACACTTAGCGTACATGGTTATTTGCGCAGAAAACGAAGGCATAAACAACAAATCAACAAGCCATATATTGTGCCAAATTAACAAAAAAGTATCAAAATCACTTGAAGCTTACCGCGACGATAAACACAGCGCATTCAATTGGTATATTGTTGAAATAATAGTTTGGACATTATACCTAAGTGAGCGTTTAGGCTACAACATCACGGAAACCATTAACGCTAAAATGAGCAAAAACAAACTGCGCCCACGCAACCACGGGAGAGTTAACCTTTGACAGACATACTAAACACAAAAACATCACCATCCATGCTAAATACACACGAAAAAACGAAGCGCGTATGGGAAATCAAAGCATTTAATAATGACAATAATGAAGTAGCATTACCCACAACTGAGTTTAACGACCAAGTGGTCGAAAAAGTAAAAGAATTGCTATACGCTGGTGTAGCAACAAAAATCACGGTGACCCTGCAATGACAGTAGTAAACCCACAAACAATAAAAAGAAATGGAAACTTGTCTGAACGCAACAGACCAAAAACCTTCGACGCCGTAATCGGCAACGAAACAACCATATCCGCTCTACGTGACATGCTCGCACGTTACAAACAATTTGGAGAGCAACCCCCACACCTACTATTCAAGGGCATGCATGGTACAGGAAAAACTACTTTGGCTGAAATATTCTCAAACGAATATTTAGGTGGAATAAAACACGACATCAACTTCTTTGCAGTAAACGGCAGTGATGAACGCAAAATAGACGACATGCGAGACAAAATAATACCACTAACCAAACTAATGATAAAACTTGTAATCTTCATCAGCGAAGCAGACAAGTTAACCCACAACAGCCAAGCACTATTAAAACGAGTAATGGAAACAACCCGCAATGCCTTATTCATTTTAGACTTAAACGATGAAACATGCATAATTGACCCCATAAAAAGTCGTTGTGCCGAATTTGCGTTTAGACCACTAAACGAAGACGCCATAGTAGAACGTATATACAAAGTATTTGACGCAGAAGGCATAAAATACAACTTAGGCGACGAAGAAGTAAACGCAATCAAATACATAGTAAGCAGCAGCAAAGGTGACATGCGAAAAATCTTCATGAACATTGAAAAAGTAATAACAGCCACAAAAGAGATTAACCCCCAAAACATAATGGAACTAAACAAATCAATAAACATAATCGTAGACTGCATAAAACAAGCCTTAGCAGGCGACGTTGTAGCAGCAAAAAACAGCGTAGAAGACGCCTACATCATGAGCGGATACAACACCGACTTTGTAATGGACAGCTTTAAAAGCGCCATAAACGATGTGATTGACCCAGTAAAAGACAAAGATATTTACGCTTGGGCATACGCACGCCTAGCCGAATTACAACATCGTTTAATCGGTTGTCACGACCCAGTCATTGCTCTGTGGGGTTACGTCTGTGAACTTTGGCGTGCCCCATACTTGCGCAAAAACTAATGAGGTGAAACACCACGGACAAAACATATGTACTTCCATGTCAAAAAAGTAGTTTCCAATCACACCATTGTGAAGGTTGCCCAGAGATAAAAGAATGTAAATCACCAAACAAAGGATGCTAATTCATGCTTGACCTGCAAACTCCATCCCCCAGCGAAATAAACATGTATTACAACATGGGTTTAGCATTTAAACTAATCAAAATAGATGGTGTACCCACCCAAATGCAACCCAACTACAGGCGCGACTTAGGCTTTAACATGCATAACGTAATCAAACATTACTACCAGCAAATACACGAAAAACCAACCCCTGAATACATAGAACGCACGGCAAAATCCTGTTTTGTAAACCACTTCGATCAAGCCTTAAGCGAACACAAAACAGAAGCAGAAGCCACCCTCCGCAACTTTATACTATTTGAAAAACGTCGTTTGCCAAACTACCGTAAGCCAATACTTATTGAAAAATACATGAAAAGCCGAAAATACAGGGGCGTACCCGACATGTTTGATGGCGTCACAGTTTACGACTGGAAATTTGGTAGCTTACTAAAACTATATGACGACCAACGTATTCAAGGCGGTGCATATAAAGACCTGCTATACGACAACGGCTTTAAACCAATCGAAGGCTACAACGACTTCAAAGTGAAATTTGTAACACTCCAAAGCACAGCCGAACTTGAAATGCCATTCACAACAACCGCGTGGCTTGACGAAAAACGCGAAACAATGATAAATGGCGTAAAAGCGGGCAAATTTCCACCATGCAACAAGTACCTTTGCCCTTACTGCGATTGCGCTAAACCATGCGCATTCAAAGACAACACCCTATGGGAAGCAGTGGATGCATTATGGAACCAGTAGTCTACAACAACAACGGTATTACTATAATAAACAGTGACATACTTAACGCTAATATACCAAACGAAAGTGTAGACTTAATCGTAACATCACCGCCTTACAACGCTGGTATGCCTTATGAACCAATATTAACCGAAGAAGAGTATTTTGACTTTGTTAGCAAAGTTTGTGGGAAACTTTACGTATGGCTAAAGCCAGATGGACGTTTTTGTATAAACATATGTTTTAACATCAACCGTAAACAAGAAGACAAAACATTAGCAATGTTTCCATTTTTAACATGGGTAGATGCATTACGTACCAACAGATTAGAAATCAAATCCAACGTAGTTTGGAACCAAAACTATAACGATTGCGACACTGCATGGGGTAGTTACCAATCATCATCATCACCACACATTCGGTGCATGACTGAATATATAATAGTTGGTTACAAAAAACAATGGAAAAAACTAAACAAGGGCAAATCAAGTATAAACAGCGAAGAATTTACAACATACACCCAAGACTTTTGGAAATTTGAAGCAGAACACAACCGCAACCACCCCGCGCCATTCCCAGAAGAATTACCCACTCGTTGCCTTAAACTATTCAGCTACGTAGGCGACACTATCCTTGACCCATTCATGGGCAGTGGCACAACACTTATTAGCGCATTCAAACATAAACGTAAAGCCATAGGTGTTGACATTTCAAAACAATACTGCGATTACGCCGTAAACCGCCTAAAAATGGCAGGCATAAACGGCGAAGCAAACTTTAGGAGAATGTTCAAATGATAGAACAAAACAAAATCTACAACATGGATTGCCTTGATGGGTTAGCCCAGATGCAACCAGAAAGCGTTGACCTAATATGCACGGATTCACCATATGGTCTCAGTTTTATGGGAAAAAATTGGGATAAAGCAACCCCCAGCACAGAAATTTGGCGGGAATGCTACCGCATACTAAAAGCAGGCGCATTCGCTTTTGTAATGTCTTCACCGCGTTCCGATGTGCTTTGCCAAATGGTAACACGTTTAACCGAAGCTGGTTTCAGAACGGATTTTACACCGATTTATTGGGCTTATGCCTCTGGATTTCCAAAGGCTATGAACGTTGGCAAGATGGTTGACAAGAAATTTGGTCTACAACGAAATGTTATAGGTACGACTGAACCATTTGGAAGAGAAAACCGTAAAGGTAAAAGTGGTTCTAAATTTGGGGATAACTTTAATGGTCAAGTCGAATATAACATAACAGAACCAGCGTGTGATAAATCAAAAAAATTAGATGGTGCGTTTAATGGTTTTCAACCCAAACCCGCGCTTGAAGTAATAATCGTAGCTATGAAACCACTTAGCGAAAACACCTTTGTTGACCAAGCCCTAAAAAACGGCAAAGGAATAACGTGGCTTGATGATTGCCGTGTGCCATTTCAAAATGAAGCTGATAAAGGCGACCCCGATAGATTTAAGGGTGTACCAATGTTACCACCAGAAAAAGGATTTAATCAAAATAAAGTGATTATTGATGTTGAAGTTGGTTATAAAGGCGGACGTTTCCCCGCTAACTTACTTGTAAGTGACAACTGCCTTGACAACGGTGAAAAACATGTTGCAAGAAAAGGTGTAGGTTCACAGGGTAAAGATAATCAAATGGGTTTTAGAGGTACTAATCCAAGTGTTGACTATGTAAATAACGAATGCGAAAATTTTAGTAGATATTTTTCGCTTGATGCGTGGTGGCAGCAACAAATCACTAAGCTCCCACTACAAGTACAGCAAACTTTCCCCTTCTTAATAGTACCAAAAGCAAGTAATAGTGAGCGTAACGATAACTTAGAAAATCTACCAAAAACAAGTACATCACACATAGCTTCACCAACAGGCGGTGGAGGAGGATGGAAAGATGACGCAGCTAAAAACCCAAATTTACCACGCCAAAACATTCACCCAACAGTGAAACCAATATCACTTTTTTGCTATTTAGTAACACTTGGAAGCCGCCCAAATGACCTTGTAGTTGACCCATTTGTTGGCAGCGGCACCACCGCCATAGCCTGCAAAATTTTAAACCGCAACTACATAGCCTTCGAAAAAGAAGCCGCCTACCACAAAATAGCAGTTGAACGCACCAACTTTAGCGTAAACCAACCGCTTGCAGACGCAATCGTAACAAACTCACAAAAGTATTTAACCCCCGATAACATTGAAAAAGCAATAATCCCAGTAACAAAAATCAATAAAAAGTTTGGAGCATACTTTAAATGACCGAAAACAACTTAACACTAACTGAACGTTACCGCCCCAAAACACTTGACCAAATGATTGGCAACAAAATGGCAATTCAACAAGTTGAAGAATGCATTTTAGGTTCAAAAATATTCATTGCACATGGTTCAGCGGGCACAGGTAAAACAACTGTAGTGCGCTGTATAGCCAACAACATAGGCTTTCGCTTAGTTGAATGGAACGCGTCTGATTCACGCAAAAAAGAAGACCTAAAAGTAGTACTCCGCCAAGTTCAAACAAAAGGCTTCGGCACCAAAGGCATAATATTTTTCCTAGACGAAATGGAAAACTGCGATAGCTGGGAAACCGTAGCCGAAATAATCAAAAAAGCAAGAAACCCCGTAGCAATGGCTTGCAACGACCTTTACAAAATCCCCCAAAAAATCCAGCAACTTTGCGTTAAAATACGCTTCTGGGCACCCCGCACAGAAGAAGTATGCCAAATGATTGCCCGTATAGAAAAAGCCACAGGACGCAAAGCCAACTACCAATGCATAAACAACGACTTTCGCAGTAGCATAAACAACGCTTTCAATAGTGGAAGCCTTTATAATTCGATAACACCATTTGAAGAAACCGCATTGTTTTTCAAGAAACGCGAAACAAAACAATTAACCCACGACCACACCAAATGGTTAATAGACAACGCAGACGCTTATTATAGCGGCAAAACCCTATTTGAAATGAGTCAACTGCTTATGGTGTGCGACCAACTACAATGCTTCACCCCGCTAAAAGTTTTACCCAAAGGCAAAATGGGCGCTAAATGTCAATATCCAAGATTTATCCAAAAAGCCAAGTCTTTTCGTGATAAAAAAGGTGACGTACAACAATGAATAGTATCGAAAATCATCATCCAGATAAACAAAACACACCAGACTACACAATACCACTAACACGTAAACAGCATCAAGAATTGCACTGCATTAAAGTAAAAGACACCCCGCTTTTTAGAAAGTTTCAACAATATCAAATGTTAGTTAAACTTGGTGTATCACAAAAGAACTGGTGTACAGCATATCAAAAAGAATATAATGTGTCACCATCGCAATTTGTAAATATTAAGGAGTTAAATAAAGAGAAAAGGTTGTTTTCAAAACAGCTTGAACAATTAATTAAATATGAATTACCAATGAATTTTAAAATTCGTGGGTTAAGTACAATATCTATTGCAGGTATCCTCGCCTACGCCCACCCATCCCGCTTCCCATCCCAGCGCAAGTTCCTATTCTACTGTGGCTACACGCAAGCCAGCAGAAAAATGAGAACAAAAAAAGGTGCATTACGTTACAATCCATCGCTAAAACCTATTTTATTTAACGCGTGTATGAGTTTAATAAAACAGAAAAATCCAAAATATTATCCAATGTATCTAAAAATTAAAATAGATTTAAGAGTTAAATATCCAGAAGTAAAATCTACTCATTACATAGCCATAAATAGATTGGCAACATTATTATTAAAAGAAATATATCAAACATTTAAAAATGGAGCGGATAAAAATGATATGTAAAATGATAGGTCTCAGCGTGGGTTTTAAGCTCTTATGCGAGTATCTCACTATCATTTTCCGTAATTCCACTTTTGGAGGTATATTTAAATGATAATCCCACAAGGCTTCCTACACGACTTCACGGAGCTATTACTTACACGTTACAAAAACCGCATCAACCGTGACTACGCTTTTGCGTTAGCAGAAGTGTTGCTTAGCGCCTGTTGCTGGAACATATGCTTTGTAAACGAATTCGGGAAAGGGCAACCCAACATATGGATACAAGTAATACTTCCCAGTGGCGACGTGAAAAGCAAACCACTAAACGAATTCATACGCCCAATCATGAACACCATTGAAAACAAAATAAACGAAAACAGCAAAGAATTCAAACAACAACTAGTAATTAGCCAATACACCCCAGAAGGCATAATTAACCTAATGAATGGCGAAAAAAAGCGTAAAGGCGACAAAAACGAAGACACTCCATTACACATAGGAAACTTAGGTTTAATAATGCAAGACGAAAGCTCGATGTTTTCGCGTGGTGTAAAAAGCAAAGACTACATGAGTGGTTTACTCGAAATCAACAGTATGATTTATGACGGTAAAATCCCAGAACGCTACACAAATACAATGGGCTTATCAAAAGTCCCATATTGCTACAAAGCCTGCATAAGTGCCACAACCCCAGTAATCTACACTATAATGGAGGAAGGCGACGTTATACAGGGCGGATGGAACCGCTACGACATAATCACAGGATTACCGATTAGCCTTGATGAACTACACCCACATAACCCAGAAACATTTTTCAGACACCGCACCCAAGAACAAATAGACGATGAATACGACAAACACGCAATCCGCCTAATCAACGTAATTCAATCAAAAGTAAGCATGATTTACTTAACAGATGATGCCGCAACCATGTGGTGTGAATACGAGTACAAGCAACAAATAGAAAAACGTAAAATCAGCGAAAAAGACCTCCGCCGTGGTTACAAAAACCGCATGGCAGAAAAAGTCCTAAAACGAGCCGTACTATACGCAATCAGCCGCCACATAGACAGTATTGAACACGCCAAAATAGGCGACGTAATGGTAGACGATGATGAAATGCGAGCCGCAATAGCTAACCAAGCAGAATACGAACAACACTGGTTAACCATGCTAAACCAATGGAAACTTAGCCCCAAAGCAGGAGAAAGCACCCTAACCACCGACACCGCCAAACGCGAACGCCTAAAAACCATCCTTAAACTAAAAGACTACATAAGCCGCCAGCGCGTAATTGAAGAAACAGGATGGAACGACGGAAGCAAACACCTAAAAGAAACCATAGACAGCTTTATTGAAGAAAAGAAGATACAAACAATATCACTTGACAACAGCCGCACCCTAATTAAACAGCATGAAACCGACACGGAATGGCTTGAGTGGCAACGTGTAAAACCCAAAGTACGCGGACAAGCCCCCTTATTCTACAAATGGGTGGGTGAAGAATGACCTTTATGGTTATAAGTCATAAAAACCAAACAAACAAGCCCTAAACCCAAAAACAACCATAATTTAACCTTTTTTTATTTTTACACTTATGGCTTAACACTTTGTTACCAATAAAAACCATACCTCCACTCAATTACATTTATGGGTATAATAAACATTTATAAACAATCAATACATACTACCTACATTGAGGTTGAACTTTGCAAATCATAAAAAAGATATTTGGAGCTGCGGGTGCAGGCAAAACGACATACCTAATGGACATTTTAGACAACCACCTAAAAAATGGCACCCCCGTATACCATATATCATTCGTAGGCTTCACAGTAACATCATGTACCGTAGCAAGTGAACGCGCAATAAAATACGCCCCCGAATTAGCCACAGACAAAATGTGGTTCCGCACAATCCACTCCACCTGTTTTGAACTTGTTAAACGTTATTGGAAACAAAACGGCATAAAATTCAAGCAACCCCTATCCTACCAGCACCAAAACGACTTTTGCCGTTTTGCCGAACTCGATTTACCCATCAAAGACGATGATGTAACCGATGGTACAGGTGACTTATCCACAGGCAGCGCCTTCTTTGCCACCGCCACATACATGGCAAACAGCATGCTACCTATAGACCAATGGACAAGTTGCCCCCACGCCGCCCCCTTAATAAAAGCCGAAATAGACTTTACCCAAATTTACGCCGAATACGGTTCCTACAAACATGAACACAACCTAATGGACTACGACGACATGCTACTTATTTGCGCTGATAACAACTTAAACGTACCAACAACCATACTGATAGTTGATGAAGCCCAAGACCTTTCACCACTACAATACAAAATCATCACCAACTGGATGCAAGATAAAACCCACGTTTACCTAGGCGGAGATGACGACCAATGTATATACGTGTTTCAAGGAGCAAATAGTAGTTTAATGCTAAAATTCCCATCAAACGAAACTTTAGTTCTACCCAAAACCCACAGGTGCCCCCCACAAATTTGGAACGCCGCTAACAAGCTAATATCACGTAACAAAGTTCGCCAACCCAAAAAAGTTGAACCATCAAACCAGATTGGTAGCCTAAAAGTTTTACAAGAACCAGAAATGAAAGAAATAAAACAATTCATTAACACCAAAAAGAACGTGTTCCTACTTGTTCGCACCAATGCCCTTGTAAACAAACTTGCATGGCGTTTAGCCGACGAACAAATAGTTTTCAAATACACCACAGACAAAAAAGAGCAACTATACGGCTGGACAAAAGCAAAAATCAAAATCATAAACCAAGTAGCATGTGCATTTCCACATATTAACAAAAGAAAACTACTCCGTGATCTAATGACAAAATCTGGCTTAATTGAATACGACGAAATTTTACATGAATGGAAAAAAGGCGAATATACCTACGCCTTTATGGAAAAATACATAGGCAAAACAATCGACTACGACCAAATCAAAACCCAAATTGGCACCATCCACAGTGTAAAAGGCAACGAAGCCGACATCGTAATCCTCTTCAACGATTTAACCAACAAAATCACCGTCAACCTTGACAATGAGCAATTTCTTGAAGACGAACGCAAAGTTTGGTACGTGGGTATGACACGCAGCAAATTAATTCTTGTAATAGTTGACGGCTTCTTTGTTAACGACACAAAATCAATAGGCTTCCAAGAAATAGTGGATGACAATTTAAAATGAACAGAACAAAATCACCATGCCAACGCTGTGGTATATGCTGCCTAATGGCTCCGTGCCACATTGGTAAAATCCAAAAAGACGACGTTTACAAAGTCTGTGCGTATTTATCATTTACCAAAGATGGTAAAGCTTCATGTGAACTTATAGCCAAAGGAATAAACCCATTTGAAGATGGCTGTGCATTCCAAAATGACCCAGTTTATCCAACATTTGTTTTAATGTACCAGAAACTTAAGGAACACTTAATATCAAAATCAAAATACTTATTAACCAAATAGTACATACTACTTACTGAGGCTTGAATAACCGTGCAAGAAATAACATTTAAAACCCGCCACGACGATTTTAGCGCCCAAAGTGGCAGCGCATACGAAAACACAGTAACAGAAGGTTTTGTACAACACCCCCCAGAAGGTTGCAAAGTTATTTACGTTAACCACACCAACTTTGAAACAACCCTTTCCGCCCCAGAACAAGTAGCCAACCGAGCACGCGAATGGCTATGGCGCGTAATCGTTGAATGGAACGGCACCCGCTTAACAAAACCAATTGACCCAGAATACGAACGCACCCAAGCCGAACGCAAAGCAGCCCGCGCCCTACTCCCCAAAGTAACCAAAATGGAAAAAGGGCACGCTGAATGGATGGAACCAGATGCAGAAGGACATTACCACATCCGTGAAAAAGAAGACAAACCCCGCTGGAAGTGCCCATGCGGTTTAGTTTGGACAATGAAACACGACGCCCAAGAATGCACATCCCGTGGACACATACCCCACTACGATATACACTATGGCGGCACTAACATCAACGGACAATACGTTGGTAGTACAACGTATACAATACGTGCAATTCGCAAAGAAGAGGTTAACCATGATAAAACCCCAAAGTAGACCACAACTTGAACTTCTTCAAGCAGTTAATAATGGTGCAGAATTGACTATTACTATTAGTAAATATGCAGGCATTACCATTTTATCAAGTCCTCGTTTAAATAATAACCGTGTAAACGCAAACACAGTTCAATCTCTAATTAATTATGGTATGATTGACTTAAAAGGTACGAAGCTAACCTTAAGTAACATAGCCAAAAAATATATGGAATCAGAAGGCGTTCGCAGTGAAATTCACCGCAGAAAATTCTAAAAGCTTAAATACTAAATAGTACATACTACTTATTGAGGATTGAACAACAATGAGCCAAAACAAAAATAAAAAATTACACTATATAGTTGCCTTTTACCGTGAACGGTGGGGCTATGACACAACAAACGTTTTTGTTGAAAAGTTTAAAGACATCCAAAAAGAAATAGAAAACAAATTCATCCCAAACCCAAAACTACCCAAAGCAAAAGTAGTAATCTTAGGCGCAATTGACGCACGCATTTACCAGCCAGCCCAGTTTGCAGACAAAGTATTGATCCCATTAGTTTACCAAATAGACCCCGACTGGGTAGCAAAGAAGGCGTAAATTATGGAAGCTAAAGAAATCATAATTGGACACTTTTACCGTGCCAAAAAACCAATAAAATGCGCTGACGGCGGCTTTAATGACCGCCGTGTTCTTTGGATAAGTGAAGACCACACCAAAGTACAATACGACAGCTACAGCGTAGGCATAGGACGCAATTACCCCACAATATCAATGGAAATGTTCCTTAAGTGGGCGGGTAAAGAAATCACAAAAGAAGAATACATGAACACCAACGGTACCTAAAAATGACATCAATAACCATCACCACCCAACACCCCTCCGCCAGTGACCAACAAAACCTAATAGCCTACCTAAAACACAAAGGCGCAGTGACCACTTTTGTTGACAACATCCACCACAAAACCCGCTTCACCTTACCCGAAACCAGCGCCCACCTAATAAACGAAATCACCCACCTCATAATTGAATATAACGGCTTCTCCACCCCGCCCACAAAAACACAAATCAAAAACCATACCCACATGGAGTTTAAGTGGTGCAAAGTGAGCTGCAGCGATTGCACTAAATGCGGCTTACGTGATGCTTATTGCTCCCGCCGCAACTTCAATCAAAACCCTTAAATTAACCAAACACCAACTTATACCCAAAGGTTGAACACAAAAATGCAAGATGAAATAAAGATTAAAATAGACACCACCCCGCAAAATCAAGCTGGTGTTTTACTGTTTAACTACACCAGCAAATACAAAATTGAAACATCGGAACATAACAAACAAATCACTTACCACGGTGCAGACGGTAAATGCACTATTGAAGAAATCGAAGCGGACTTTGCCCTGATTATTGCCCACCTTAAGCAGCAAGCAAAACAACCTTAACCCCACTTTTTTCAATCAAAACCCTTATAAGCTAAGTAGTACATACCAATAGCTTGAGGATTGAACAAGTATGCAAGAAATTGAAATGGATAATGCAGAATTACTAAAACAACTTATTGGTAAGAAAATAGTTGATACAGACTACGGTTACACAGGTGCCAACTATTACACCCTACATTTTGATGACGGCACAAGCCTTCGAATTTACCATGAAGACAACGAAGGCGGCGTAAAGTTGCGTGGTAAACCATGAAACTAACCCAAAACGGCGTAAACCTGCTCCGTACCCTTTTTAACGAAAAAGGTTGCAAACTTTACGTTTTACGCAACTTGTTAACCTGCAACGGCAAAGACGTGAAACAAATCCCCCAAAACACAATAGACGCCCTAATCCGCAACAGCGTGCTTGAACGCGGCACCACCGAATACACCCTAACAGCAAAAGCAAAATACTTCTTGGAGAAGTGCTTTATTTAAATGCAAACCATCACATGCCCATGCAGCTTCGAAATAGCCCTACTTCCCAATGTAAAATCAATGTCCATAGCCATTGAAGAACACCTTAAAACACACCACACCGAAAAACGCAACGACTACCGCGAAGCCATGATGCGCCAAGTATTCGACCAAATCACTAACCTTGACCCACCGCCACAAACATCCAAATCAATTGAAGGTATACTTACACAACCGTTTAGATATGCCACAAATATGCAGTTAGTACGCGGTAACAAACACAATCAACATGATGAACAAGATATTAACAATTTTCTGCAACAATTCAAAGGTAAAAAAGTAAAAATCACAATAGAGGAATTGTTATAGAATTTCTCTTTTTAATCATAGCCATATTAATCATCGTCATAGAAAACATAATATCTAACTTTTTTAGAAGAAACAAGCGGTCGCTAAATATAGGTGTCAACATAAACTTATCACGTACACCTTTAGCAGTTTTTACCAATACATGCTTTATATTTTTCATTATTTGCATCATTCTATTTTTTAATCAAAAACCTTAAATATGTAACTCACCAATATAGCGGTTAATAACGAGGTTGAATAACTTGCCATCAAACGACAAACTTGGTGCCATTGCAAAAACGTGCTTGAAATCAATAATAAAACTCCACGCAGACCTTTTATTTGGCTTAGAACCAGACCCCGTGATTTTACAAAAATCACTAACCGCCATGCAATTAGTTGACCGCTGTACAAACTATCATCAACTTGTTTTACAAACTTTAGCTTTCAAAGAATCAATAAAACTTCTACGCTATACCTACCTACTAACAGACAAAACCGCCCAATACAGCACCATCATCACTAAGTGGCAAAAGGAATCCAGCCCCGCAGAAACCCACATTATAGAGGCACTACAATAAATGGAACGAAACACAAACACCGTGCGAATTAGCGACCGCTTTAGTTGCGGCAAAAAGAAATGCTCAGACGGCACCTTCAATGACTCCGAAAAAGGCAAATGCCCCTTCTTCCAAAAAGTAGGCAAAAACTATTTCTGTGTACAGGCAGTGAACTAAATGCAAATCACCCCCTACACAAACCCCTTTTCTTTAGGCTTACACAACCTCCTACTACAAAACCCCAAAGGCTTAACCATAGAACAAATAAAAATCATTAACCCCGCCTACGAACACGCCCTTGACGAACTTGAAGAACTGGGCGAAACAATAAGCAACTTTGCCCAACGCAACGGAACTTTTGAGTATGTTTACATTCTTAAAGAACTAAAACTGAAATGGGCAACCCACCGCGACAACTGCACAAACCGTCAAATCACCATACCACTAACTTACACATGCAAACTAGGCGGCAACTGCACATATGAAGATTGCCCCATACAGGTGAAACCCTAATGGTAGACTTTACCTTTATCATGTTTGCCAACAAATGCCCCAACCGTGAAGTAGACCACGAAGAACCCGTTAACCCACGACTTGGCTCCCGCTCCAGCACCTACACAGTTTACAGGTGCAAACAAACCAACAATCAATGTTGCCTCCGTAAAGATTGTCCCCTCAAGGATGAAATAAAATGACTCAAAACATCAAAACCGAATTAGAAGGCTACGGCATTGAAAATATGCAATCAACCCGTGCCTATTTGCTAAATGCCATAGGTATAAAAGGCGCATCCACATTCAAAGACATATGCATGTTTTTGATTAACTGCGAAAACATTATGTTTGATAGTCCCGCCGCTCATCAAAACTATTTAGAGCATGGTGGTAAAATAGGTAATTACTGGCATTCATCAGAAATTAAAGAAAACTTGGAAACTTTACAAGAATGCGGCTTAATAGAAATCGCCAAAGGCACAAACTACACCAACTTCACCTACACCTTAACCCCAGAAGGTGAAAAACTTTACGCTTACATAGAAACACAAACCAGAAACGGTGAACTTGGAATCTGCCCGAAGTGTGGTACTGATATATTTTACATTTACATGTGTATACTTAACACCTTTAAACTACGTGACGATGAGCCAGCAACCTTAACATCAGCAAAAAGCGTAAAGATAGAAGCTACCCCGCAAACAAACGTCAACGGTAGAAAATACCACAAACTGACAATAAATTACACATGTAATCACTGCAACCACAAATGGACAGAGGAAGACTTAACATGAAACAAATAACCGATAATATTTGGAACCTGCACAAGCAAGGCAAATACATAGTAATTCCAATCAACGGCTACATACGCAAAGATGGTGCCGCCGTAATGGGCAGAGGTTTAGCTTACCAAGCATCCAGAAAATACCCATTATTAGAACTAAAACTTGGCGTATTACTTGACGAAAACTACAACAAAAGTACCCTAACAAAAGACCACCATGCGCACGGACAACCCCTAATAAACCAACCACAAATCCCAGTAATGAGTTTATCAGAAGATAACCTAATCTTTTTCCCCGTGAAATACAACTGGTGGGAATCCGCAAACTTAACCCTAATAGAAAAAAGCTGCAAAAACCTACTTGAACACATACACTACAACTTAGCCCTACGACCCCAAGACTACCCAATTTATTTACCCCGCGTAGGCTGTGGCAACGGCAAACTAAAATGGGCACAAGTTGAACCAATCCTAAACAAATACTTAAACAACGAATCACAATTCATAATTTGCGATAACGGTGATACCTAAATGTTTGAAAAAATAAACAAATCAAATATAACCATTGAACAAGTTGGCGACAAAGTAGCTTTCAGCTACCAATTCACCGACGAAAAAAAGTTTGCGTTAGCCACAGGACGTATAGCCCTCCG
>Ga0172381_10004149_pt1 | contig 15066 bp, 23 predicted proteins | sample Leawel6488metaG_FD_119754 | JGI IMG/M metagenome (GOLD analysis project Ga0172381, IMG submission 119754) | Leachate microbial communities from a municipal landfill in Southern Ontario, Canada - Leachate well 64-88 metaG | ecosystem: Engineered > Solid waste > Landfill > Unclassified | place...
CACTCTGATCTGGTATGAAGTAGGATTCGAACTGCTTCTTGACGAGATCACCTTCAACCTCGACAACGAACCATCTCTTTTCCCAAACAATGGACGACTTCTCAGGGATCATGGTGTACCCTGTTACACCATGTCTTTCGAAAGAATTCAAGAACTTCGTGGTCAAAGAGACCTAAGTACTGAAGAAGAACAAGAACTCGAGCAACTTGTTGCTGAACGGATTTGGGAGTCTGTTAGGAAGACTGTCAGGCCAACGTGTTGTGAGGCGGCACAAAAGTATCCTGTCATCACCTTCGATATAGACACTGGGTTTCTCACTAACCCAAAGGATTATGATTCAGACAAGGTTGATGGGGATTGGAGGGTGCACTCCTCAAGTGAGCTCCTCAAGTGGTTCATGGATGGGACTCAGAGGTACTATATCAATCGACCCCCAGCGAGATTCTGTCCCTACTGCGGAGAACCCCTACCAAAGATGGTTCGAAAGAAGGAACCCCCACCACCGCCTGTTCGTAGGATAATCGGAGATAGTGGTTACTGTGAGACCTGTAAAGAGAGGCTTCAAGCTTGTATCTGTGATCCTCCCGAAGTGGCGTTTGAACCTCTTATTGAAGAACCATTAAAAACTATCCAAACTGGCCGTCCACCTTTTGAGGTGCCAGATGAATTTACATCCCAAGGCTCTTAAGGACTCACCACTTCACGCATCTACTCATCCTGAACAACCAAATCCTACTACTTTGGATGAAGCTGTTAAAGCTATTGATGGTATGTTGAATGAAGAGACTCGGTTGTTCCTCAGTGTGGCTAATGAAAAGACAGCGGTCACTGAACTCCACCACACCCTAGGTAGGTACCTGCGCAACAAGTGGGGTTTGTGGCAAGGATCACCACTTGCCAAGCATATGGAACAGGTTCACGGCGCTTCTCATGTTGACGACATGTCCAGCATGATCATCTCTGCCTATTGCCGACGTGGGATTCAAACTAGATTTCAGCGGGTACTATCAGAGGATTCGATAGTGGAGTGTAATCTGGAAGAAGCACCCTCAAGCCCAGGCTGAGTCCTGCAGGTCCAAAACAAAAGTGCCATGCCGAGGGGTGATAGATCAAAGTTACCGTCCAAGGGATTATCATTCGAGACTGGTACCAAGTATAGACTTCGTATACCCAGGTCTGAATTCGATCATCACCTTCGGGAGCGGCCTGACGAAGAAACACAGTGGCGTCAAACATATCGGTTAGATCAAATGGAAGCCAGGCATTGTTTCTGAATGATCTCTCGTCCCTCAGTAGTACGCCGCACCTGGCCATTCCTTCACGTGATTCCATCTCCCATTCCTGTGGAATTGAAAAACGAACTGCCAAGGTATCTCGGAATTCAGCAGGATCTAAAGTGTTATCATCGATTCTCAGGAGCATTCTCTATGTTACACCGGAGAATACCTTGAGAGGGGTCATGTCCAATCTCGTCACAGAACATTCTAACGGCGGCTGCCCGAGCCTTTGAACCTTCTTCATACCCTTTCAGGTAAGACAGCTCCTCTGGGTGCCGGTGAGCGTGGGCCCCTGCCCCGTCTCTAAACCCACGCAGAAATAGGATCAACTTCTCTTGGTTGTCCCGAGTGCCGTAGGGGCCCTTAGTGGGTACTGGAGCAAAGACACTTTTGGTTGTTGAAGTCTTCACTTTTCTTTTTGGTCGAGGAGCTGGTACCTTCTCTGTAGTTCCAATCAGTAAACCCATCTTCTTTTCCATGACCTACTCCCAGTATTCTTTCCAGGAATCTCCAAATGAATCCTTCAGGCGTTCAAGATAAGCATTTGTTTTGATCTTGGCCATGTGAATCTTGCCGTCGACTACGCCCTTTACCACTACGCCTTCCCTCACCCCATACTTCCCCTCACGAACATCAATGAATAACTGACCTGAGTACTTCCCCTTGAAGACAACTCTAGCGATATTGAAGCCCTGGAAGGCCCTAATGAACTCTTCTGGTGGGAGTAGGCTGCCATCAATCTGAACATCTAAGATGACCAGATCCATCTTGTCCCCCGGTTGGTGCATCCCGGCGAACGAGTTAGGGCCGAAGTACTCGGTGAACACCACAATCTCTTTGGCGGATCTGTAGGCACTCCTCAAATAAGACTCCAACTTACCATCAGAGTCCCACAAGTTAGCCACTCCTGCTAACTCTGGGTGGGCCTTCTCAAACTTCTGATCTCCTCCATTGTTGAAGGGAAATCGATCACGACGGGTACCATAGTCAACCCAACCCCACTCTGGCTGTGCAACCCAATGGAGGTTGGTCCCATCATACTTCTCAAAGGCTATGCACTTCTTGAGCGGGCAGTTGAGTGTACCTGGAATCTTCTGATAGGCTAAGGGCACCCTCATGTCGGGTTCTCGTAAGACACCAGCTTACCGTAGACGTTGCGAGTCCAACCATTGATGTGGCCGTTCGCATTTCCGATTTGAGCACCTTGGTTGGAGAGAGCTTTTACGTAGTGCAGGTAGTGGGCGCCACGGACCTTGGCCAGTACGATGTCACCCACCTTACACTCCTCAAGTGTGCAGGGACTAATCGTAACCAGGACGCGGCTCTTGAGCTTGGGTAACATCGAGTTCCCGAACTCCCGATAGATGACCGTTTCACCCTGTTGGAGCCTCCCAACCAATTCAGTATAACGACTCATCAGTTCCTAAATACGCAGGTGTTACCCGCCCCATCTTTTACTCGTCTTGCCCACGGAACCTCAAGCATCTCGGGAGAGACCCAAAGGAATGCGCAGAGGTTCATACCCTCGGGAACGGAGATGTTCTCAAGATACAGTTGCCATCGAGTGTCATCTTTCTCAACTTTGGTTCGTTTGAGTAAATCTGGATGACACCACCAAGCCCAATCTGAGGTTAAACTTGAAGTAATACACTTGGTGATATACTCACCAAACTCAACTTGAGCTTGTTTAGCATCGGTCTCCGTTTGATAGGTTCCAAGCCGTAGAGTTCTACCCCCGAACTCCAATACCTTCTTTCGAGGGAAGTGGATTCTCATGATCGTCCGTGGCTCAATCACGTCAGCACTCGGAGCCACACAGGGAGGTGTGGTGGCGGTTGGTATAGCTTTGACAACCGTATGAGTACGTCCGTGAAGGTTACGTTGAGAGACAATCAGAACCACTAACGCTAGGACTGCTATCACCAAGAACACCCTATTGGAGGATCTCATATCACTTCATCTCTCTCGAACCTAGTCGGGGTTTTTGGCTCTGGGGTCTCGTTCCTAACTCGAACCTCGAAGTCAGCCATAACCTCTGCTTCCTTCATATAGTGCTCGAACCCATTAGTCACTGCACTTTCATACGCTTCTTTGGCATAGTCGAACTCACCCGAGTGGATGAGCAGTCTCATCGCAGCCTTGACTCGAGGTCCCCAATGTGGGTTGTTTCGATTGGGGTCAGGCTTGTGCAATAAGATCCCTACCGAAGTTGGGGAAATGTGCTCATGAACTAGAAGTTCTTGAACAACCTCTTCTTGAGTGTTGCTCATGATATGGTGTGGTAGCACTCCAACCCTAAGAAGATACTTAGCAGTCTCACCAATATTGCAAGGTATCTCGAGACTCACAAAAGTTCGTATCCTGCTGTTTGGATCAATCTGCTTCCAATCAAGCTCTCCAGTACCGATGATATCATTGCGACATAGAGAGCCTACCCAGAGTGTATTGGTATACTTGTGACCACAATTAGCAACGAACCAAGAACCAAAAGAGCGACTATCCTTTGGATTTGAAAGGGGTCTTCTCCACGGTTGTTTTCGAACTTCCCAGGGTCCGTTATCTCTAGCCCTATTCTGATTAGTGAGTATCACGATGTCACCCACCCTAACTCTGACTTCATCAATAATGTGCCAAGTACCCCTAAGAGATTGCTCGTTCTCATCTGAAACCAAAACCCGCGGGTTTGGCATTGGGTTTGGTTGGATGACAACTCGGAGGGCTAGCGACAAAGTCAAGCACATGGACCCCGCGAGGTTTAGGATCCCACTGTGATACTTGGGGGAAGGAAAGTTGACACCAAAGGGAATATGAACTGTGTTGATCCAAGGCCTAGTTGCTAGAAATAAGAGGGCAATACCAGCTATTGCTAGGGAGAGGCTGGTGATGAGGTTCCTAACTCGGTTTCCCCAGAACATTCGACGAACGCAGAGTAACCAGCAGAAACCCATCCAGAACAGAAAAGACAGGACCGCCCAACTGTCAAACAGTGGCTTCATATTACATCCTCGCGCTCAAACCGAGTTGGAGGTAGCTCCTCTTTTTTCTCAGTAGGTGGCTGTGATTGTTGAGTAGAACCCCTCTGTGTTTCCGGAGGGTTAGTTGTTACTCTTGGGGTTCTAGACCTCGTGGTAACTTCAGTGGTAGTTATATCTAACGTTAGCTCACCAGACTCAATCATTCGCATGAACTCTTGGACTAATCGCCCCCAGTTCATGTGCTCAGCTGCACGATTTGAGGTTTCGAGCTCCTGCAGGGCACGAATCGTTTGAGGTCTTATACCAGAGACTAAGCTGAGATGCTGAAGATTTGATCTTCGGCTTTGGTCAAGTGCAATCATATCTCCAACGAACCCTAGATCTAAAAGAGTCTGGGCATCTCTGGCTATGGAAGTAGAGGCACTTGCAAACTGAGAAGCGTGTTCAGCAACACTGTTTACCGCCTGGGACACATCCCTGAAAGCTTGAGTCATCTGGTCTCCCAAGCTATCAAACAGATCGGAGAATGAGGACTCGATGTTTTGACGAGCCCTTGGTCTCTGTCGAGTTTGGAGTCTCCCACTAGAAGTCCTGTTGGGTGGAGGTTCCGGTGGTAAGGGTCTTATCTCAGATCTATCCACTCCACTACCGGGTATTGGTGGTTGTCCAGAAGCCACTCGAGCAGCATCCCCAGCAGCTCGTAGAGCACTCAGCCTTTGTCTCTCAATCTCATCCTTAGCTTTACTGTACTTATCCAGGAGATGGACAACGGCGGCTATACCGATGACTAACATCAGTACAACCGCCACTATTCCGAGGATTATCATTCGTCTTCGCCCTAACTGGATGCTACTATTGTCTCAGCTAGTGTCAACAGATTCTCTCGAGTATTGACCTCTGGGTTGTCCGTCACAAGCTCAAGGAGAGCTGTAAGAACTCTTCCGACAGTCGGTCCAGGGCCAATGCCCAAGTGGGTCATGACGTCGTTTCCGTTGATTGTGAGAACTTTGGTTGAGGTTGGCATAACCTCGGTGACTCTCATCTTTGCAATCTTGACTTCGAGTTCATTGATGAGATCTTCCTCTAATTGAACTCTAGCCGGTCCTTTGCCAAAGATATCGGCCCTAGCGAGGGTACACAAGCTGGCCACGTTATCCAAACCAACCCGGCGAACCCACCGACGGATAGTTGCCGATGACCACTCGGCACTGTACCGAATGAAGTGGTGTCTAACTAGGTGAACAATCCGTTCCTGATCTTCGTTGGACAGTTTCATTCTGGGTAGGATCTCGATGGCCATGTCGGCCCCGATGTTTTCATGATCATAGAAGGTGGCATCCCCATGTTCCGGATGCACTCCTTTTGACTTAGGTTTTCCAATATCATGAAACAGGGCCCCCCATCGCAGGACAGGGTCTTCTTCGGGGCAGGCATCAAGAGTAGCAAGGCTGTGCTCCCAGACATCGAACCCATGGTACCGATTCTGGGTACATTTGATCATGGGAGTCATCTCAGGTGCTGTGATACTCAACATCCCAGTATAATCCATAGCCCTAAAGGCATCTGAAGGCAGATGTGCAGTCATGATCTTGAACCACTCATCTCGAACCCGCTCGGCACTCACTTTTGAGTAGGTGTCCAGAGTTCGAGGGATAGCTTCATAGGTTTTGGAGTCAATCTCAAAACCCAAAGTGACCATGAACCTCAAGGCTCGTAAGCTGCGTAGGCCGTCTTCGGAGAACCTCTCCATTGGATCTCCAACAGCCCGAATAGTTCGACTTCTGATGTCAGATTGCCCGTTGAATGGGTCACAGAATGCATCCCCAATAGGGTCATAGGCGATGGCATTCATAGTGAAGTCTCGCCTAGCCAAGTCTTGGTCTATTCGATCCAAAAATTGGATCTCATCAGGTCGACGACCATCCGAGTACACACCCTCACTTCGGAAGGTGGTTACCTCATAGGAGTCCCCATCAACCAATACTGTCAGGGTTCCGTGTTTGAGCCCAGTCTCCACTGAGCGGAATAACTTAGCAACCTGCTCTGGTCTAGCATTGGTTGTTACATCCCAATCATGAGGCTCTCGTCCCAGAATGGAATCACGCACAGCCCCTCCTACAAGCCAGCCTTGATAGCCAGCTCGAGAGAGTCTTCGACAAATTGAGATTACTTTTTCAGGAACTTCCACAGTTAACCTACTACTCTGCTAATAGAATGGTACCTTAATAGAAATTGGGGTTCAGTGTACCATTGATGTCCTGAAAGAACTTCTAAAATATGCGAGTGTGACTCGCGTACTCTTGGTCGAAGATGAGCCGGTTGTTCGGCGGCTATTCACAACCATCTTGTGCTCGGATGGATTTGAAGTGCGAACTACTGGCCTAATATCTGAGGCTAAGAAGTTGATGAGCGAGGAAACCTTCGACCTAATAGTATCCGACTACAGTCTTTCAGACGGTACCGCCGATGAGTTCTATGACTGGATCAAGAAGAACTATGCAGATCTATCCGGAAAGTTTATCCTAACAACTGGATGGCCTGAGAAGGAGGGTTTTCCTGTTATACTAGAAAAGCCTTTTCACATCAAAGACTTAGAATCTTTGATTACGAAGGTCCTCGGAAGTTAGTTCTACGACCACTCATACTCCAATTGAAGGACTTTGCGAACAAGAAGGGTTATGACCCTTCTTGCCTCTTCAGGTATACCTTCAGGAGGAGCCTCGGGCAGACTAGGGTCCCTCTCTCTAGCTTCCAACCATGCTTGTGGGAACTCAATCTGACTAATCTTCTTCAGTTCCTTGTCATTAGTTCCTACAACTACTACCGGGGTAACTTTCTTATTACGAGAAGCTTTGGACATCAGCCACCCCTTGATGAAAATGCGATGGTTGAGAGCTTAAGTAATTTAGTGTGCTTGAGGATAGAGGTTACAAACCTGGGGGCCCCATCCAATCGAAGACACAACTCGTAGTATCGATTGAGATACTCTCGTTGAGATCTCTGCCAGGTCCACGGTTTTAGCTCTATGTCCATGGGTTCATGTTTAAGGTGCCAACCATCGAGCGGAACCATGAAGTACTTCCGTTCAGTGGCTAACATCTTGTCATCTACTTCTTTGATGATGGGGTGATTCAGGTCAACACCAAACTTTTTCGCTAGAACTTGGTTGATGTTGTGCTCAGCCTTCCTATAGGCCTCCATCTCAGGCATCAGCTTGAGAGGTCTGGTCATATCCCCGACGTAGGGTTCTCCTGAATCGTGGAGTAAGAACCCAAATGCAAGCAGCAAGTTTTGGGTTAGCTCCTCAACGATATGACTGCCAACAACGCAATGTTGAGCTACAGAGTAGAATTCAGTTGAGTGCCCACCAAAGCGACAGATCTTTGCAGAAGATCCTGCGATGTCCTCAATGAAAATATCATCGGGGTGTGGATCGAACACGTAGAATCGACGACCTGTTAGGGTCTGAGACCAATCACCGTATCGAGTCATCCCTAGAGCTACACCACCAGGTCAAGCTCTTTGACGAGTACCTGACGGATGTATCGATTGTTGGCATCAGTCAGGTCCGCCTTGATCTCACGCCAAGTCTTGGACCCCTCAAGAAGGACTTCGATCAACCGAGCCCCTTGTGGCATAGGTCTTTTCATTGCTCGTGACGTGAGACGAAGACCCTTCAGAACTCGGCTAGCTTCATCCACAATCTGCCTAGTAAATGCTCTGATCTCATGAGGGTTGTTGTGATAAGCAGCACCCTCTTCTGTCTTATACCTATCGATAACATCGAGAGCATGAGTCACTTCATGGATGAGGATGCTCTTGTTTGTGTTGATTATATCGTACTTACGAGTCTCATTCAGATCATTTGCATCAAGCCAAGGTGACAAGTAGATCACAATTGTGTTATCTCTACTGTCATAAACTCCACGAGTAATCTTGTCGTTAGTGGAGGCTTTACCAACTCTGATCTGAACCAGGAAGTCAATATCCTCCCCTTTGACATTCCTCAAGTTGATGACTTTGGATGCACAAATTGCGTTGGGTCTTACACTTGCTCCTAGGGTTGAACCAGGGTCAATACGGTGTTCTAAGAAGTCCAAGGCCTCCTCAGTAACCCTATTGGCTACTTCACCTACTTCGAGTACATTGAATGGAATCAGACGTCGACTAGCACGATCTTGATGAGCTAAGAAGCGCTGCTTGACTCGCTCTACTAGTTTGAGGTCTGAAGACATACAATCCCACTTAACATAAGTTAAGTATCTAGGAGCATCAGAGCAGAGAAGCTTCTTCTATCGATGGGTTTCGTTGGTTCCCCATCAGTGAAGAGCTTACCTAAGTACTCAATTGCCTCTTCAGCATGTTCAAAGATGTCTCCGCAGACGGCCGCATGCACCATCAGGTTGTCGACCATTCCAAAGTTCTCGATGAGCATCCCATCTTCTTTGACTCGAGTCTTGTATTCCGTCTTTGACTCGGTATAGCCGACAACGTGGAGCTCAAGAGCTCTCCCATACCCTATTTCGAATGCGGTTCCGACATCCATTGAAGGTCCCCGGAAGGGGTTCATGTTGGCAAGCATGGCCCAACATGACTTAATGAGCTTCACATTCGCATGGTAGATAAGGAACCCATTGTCCTCTTGCTCAAAAGGTTCAAGAAGTTTGACTTCGGAATCCAAGGGGAACACCCCTTCGAGACCATTTTTCTGGCACATTTCTTTCAACCTGGCCGCTCGATCGGTCGCATCTGGATAGAATACGTCCGGGCCTGCGAGGTAGACGCGGTTGTAGGGCATACCCCTAATACACCAAAAGAACTTTTGTGATGAGATCTCACTCATTCGGGCGTAGTACGGATTATGGCCAAAACTACGATATAACCCACGAGAGATGAGGCTTCCTGGCTGGTGTGGGTAAGAAATAGCTAGTCCTTTCCTAGGTGTACCTAAGGAGGAGGCTTCTATGTCCGCTTGCGTTCAAGTATCTACCCTCAACACTCTGGTAGTCGTCGAAGATCCAGATCCGGCCCCCAAGGCCATTTTTGCTGTCACCAAAGATCGCGAGGGGAAGACAACCATCAGCCAGTATGTTAGGATCAGCTGTCTTCCAGAGAAATTGCGAGAATCTGTCAGGAATTCAATATGGGATGGAGTATTACAAGAAAGATGTGGTGTGCCTTTGGGGTGAGTCTCATCATCATCTTGGCTGTTAGGTTGTTGATGGGTCACCCTCTACCAAGTTTGGTTTGTCTTCCGAGCCTGACTCTTGGAGGACTCCTTGTAGTATTCTATGCTCATACCATCTCTAGAAGAGGTTGGGGTTGGATCCTGTTCGCTGGAGTGATGAGCGCTGACTTATACCTATGGAAGTGGGTACGAATTCCAATAAAGGGTGAGTTAGCACTAGATTACTTAGGGAGCATCTTTCTTACTGGATCTTTACTGGCATACCTGGCGATAGCAAAGGAGGTTTCCTTCAAGAAAATCTTCTTCGGGTCTCTAGTTGCTGCCGATCTATACTCCATGGTTCATATAGTTTATGGTCCTAAAGGTAACCAAAGGATGGTCTTATCCTTTGGAGTTCTCTTACTATTCCTCAGCAGCATTCCTTTTCTATACAACTTAGTTAGCATCAAGAGTGAGACTGAAGGTCCTCGCCTCAACTTCTTCACCAAGATTGGGTTAGGTATCTTCAAGGTGATAGCTGGTACTCGATCCAGGTTATTTTGGTTGATGTCAACCCTATACTTTGCTGGGGTCATGGTTATAATCCAACCTGGTCACAAGCCTCCTTGGGCTTGGTGGGTTGGTGGGGTTACAACCTTCATGTACATAGTCTTCAACCTAGTGACCATGCGTCGGAATGATAAGGAGATTGGAGCTAATTTCTCGAGGCCTTCTCAGAGACAAGAGATGCCCCTGCCACCACTTCGACAGGATCCACATCCGGGTGGGGCTGATCGGGTAGCCTTTATGCAACCAGAGGTGAGGAACCGGACAATTGGGATTTACGTTGACGGGGTGAGGGTAGGAATGGCCCAACTTAGCCCAGAGCACCCAGACCCGATAGCGGATGTGCTTCCAGAACTTGAACCCGATACTAGGCTTGCTCGAGTGCTGAGGGACAACTACCCGTTGTGAAACAGCTCAAAATCATTCTAACCCTAACTATAGCGAACCTGATCAGGATCCTGATCTCTGTTGCGATGGGTAAGCATGTGAATCCCATCCTGATAGGTCTTAGTGTAGGAATCGTTGTACTTATCGGTGTCCTAATTGCTCTCAGGATGAGAAGTATAGAAAAGGAGTTAGGTCAAAGACTAGAGAGCCTTGCTTCGTTTAGACGACTAGAGCGGGAATTGGATCACAGGATTGCTGGCCTTCATGCCTCCATACTGAACTCACCTACTCCTAATGTAACTCCGATATCAATGGTTAATGGTGTTTGGGTAGTAGAACCTCCAGTTTCAGATCCAGTAGTGAGCAACCCAAAGGAACCAGAGCAATGTCCACCCCCTGAGAGCAGGTTTGCTAGAATACTCAAGGATAACTACCCACTGTGAGACCACTTTGGCACGACTCTTTGCCTCAAAAGAGGCCCTCCTAGCCGGAGGCTTTAGCGAGTGATCATGATCCTCGCTTTTGGTCGAAAGAATGAGACCAATTAGATCAAGAACTTGAGTCCTGATTTAGGATCTCCGACCCGTAGGCCAGAGACTCCTTCAAGAGAATAAATCTAACCTGAGTGAAAGTCAACTTCTTTTGAGTCAAAGCCTTGGCACGAGAACGAATTGAAGCTCACCAAACTAAGTATGGGCCAGCGGTTATCACCGTTAATGGGTACTCAAGGGTAATGTCCAAGGTTTGGGAAGCCCTGCTACCTTACAAGGATATGTACTACGTCAGGCTCAAGTATGACCGAGGATTACATCGTTACGTGATAGTGGATATCAACTACCCACTGATCAGAACCTTGAGTCTCGAGTAGTGGCTCTCTCAGCCTTGAACAAGATCTCAATTTGTTTCTTATCCACACCTTCAGTTCGCCACTTGGGAAATGGCATCTCAGCCTTCTTGGACCACCACCGCTTCCGGTAACCACGGAACCCAGGAACAGCCTCTTCGATGGTGCAGGCAACGGCCCCGCCCTTACGGCAAATGCCCCAGCCCCTTCCCTCTCGACGGATGACTCGGGTCACTGGGGAGTAACCCCTCAGCTTGCCCCAGGATACAATATAGAGACGTTCTCCAGGTTCGATCGAAGGCTTGGCCCCGCCTACGAAGAAGGCCCACTCCTCGCCGCTCGGGGGCTCCTCAGCGGCATCCCCTTCACCCACCCAGAAAGCCCAAATGGCTTTAGGGACAGTCACTACTAGATCAGACATACCAAAGGTAATACTACAAGCTTATTAGTGTAGCTGTCAAACATAATCCTACACCAAGCCCTACTACCTAAAGGTTGCAGTCAACCTCAAATAAGTAATGGATTGTTGTACGCCCATCAAACCAGAACCACACTTGGGAGAAACCTGATAAGCATTCAACAAGCCCTGGTCAATAATCTTCTTGTTGGACTTTTCTAGTGGGTGCGAGTTCAAACCATAAGCTGCAAGTTGAAGCTGGAGTGTAACTCAGAGCAGAGGCTTGCCTTGAACGCTTTGGTTACAGCCTACCAAGGAGCTCTGAACTTCGCTTCTAAAACTGCTTTTGATCTTGGTAAGACATCTAGTGCCTCCAAGATCCAAAAGACTACCTACCACGAGATACGGGCCAAATGGGGTACGTTACCAACTACAATGATCTGTGGGGTTGCCCGTCAAGTTGGCTCTATTTACAAGACACTGTGGACACGAGCTAAGCAACATAAAGATAATCTGAAGAAGGGTTGGACAAGGAAACAGTACAAGGGATTGAATCGAGCCCCTATCTTCAAGTCAAAGACGGCTACCCTTTTCTACCGTAATGACTACTCTTGGTCAAAAGACCACATAGTAAGTGTTACCACTCTTAACGGTCGAATCAAATTAAAGTACTCAGGGTATCAGAAGCATTTAGATCTCATCAAGTCAGGGTCTCATTGTGGAGCCGCTCGTCTCTGGTATGACAAGACTTCTAAGCAATGGTATTTGATTGTATCAATTGAACTTCAGAGTCCTGATGTTGATTTCTCATCACTTTGGAAAGTCAAGGGGATCGATGTTGGTCAGAGAAACCTTCTTGTGTCAGTCGACTCAGAGGGTCAGGTAGTATTCAAGAAAGGAGGACTAGTAAAAGCAAAGTGTAGACACTACGCCAAGGTTAGATCTGGTTTACAGGAGAAAGGCACCCGCAGCGCCAAACGAGCATTAGTTCGTTTGAGTATGAGGGAGAGACGGTTTAGATCCGACGTGAACCATAAGCTTGCTTTGAGTGTATTAGAGCCATCCACTCTCATCGGGGTAGAAGACTTGACAGGAATCAGAGAGAGGTTGAGGAGAAGAACCGGGAAGCGGGCCTCTGAAAAGCAAAGACAAGCGAACCGGGACTCGAGTTCTTGGAGTTATGCCGAGCTACAATGGTTCATAACTTACAAATCATTCTTCTTTGACTCCATTGTAGTAGCGGTAGATCCGAGGAACACCTCTAAGGGGTGTTCCAAGTGCGGGCATATCAGTGATGGAAACCGTCCTAATGGATCTGTTCTCTTCAGGTGTCAGGCTTGCGGAAGGGTGGTTCATAGTGATAAAAATGGAGGAGATAGCATTCTCCAAAGAACAGTGGTCAAGAGACAAGATCTCTTGGTTATGGGGTGTTTATCAATCACCCCTAAAGTGTCGAATGTTGATGGTAGCTCAGCTACCGGAGTTCAGGTACAACAAGTCAATCTTCGGAATGACCTGAATTGATGATGACTATTCGTAATTATTCGCGGCAATCCACTCAGCGGCCATATGACCTAGTTCGGCCTCCAATTGCTTGAGAACTTCTCCGGCTTGTGGGGACGGTCGGTTACCCTCCTCGTCGGAACCCGTTCGGATCAAGTTTCGGATCTTTACCACTGACTTGGCCTTTTCAACAATCGTAACCCTGTCTTGACGTTCCATAGTGGTCGATGATACACCAAAAGGCCGATGCAAGACATTATTGAAGCCAGAAAGAGCCTCCGAGATCTGGTTGCCCCGTTCAAAAGAGTTCTACTAAGCTATCAGTTAGAGGAAAGGCTTGGTGTTGAAACTGGTACTCGCTTGGATGAGGATGCTTTTCAAGTATTTATTGAGATCACTATCTCACCAGCCAGTGATTACCCATCTGTTGTGTTCAAGGAAGAACTTGCAACAGTTAGAGTACTTGCTCCAAGTAGAGTTGAGGCTATTGCAGAAGTCTACTCACAAGTTGAGAAGTTGTGCCCCAAGTGGCGTAGAGACTTGGAGATTGACCTAGCTTTCTCTAAGACTATTGGACAGCAAGTTCGAATTATCAGAGAGCTATTGGAGTATGTCATCAATCAAGATGATACTTGTAGAAAACTCGGTTTAGGCCTCGAAAGGGAGGAAGTGTTTCTTCAGCCTGGGGAGACCTTGGACGTTGTTGGCCATGAGCCCGGCAAGTTGATTGTTCAACAGGGAGAAAATCAATTCAATATCTACTACTGGAAGTTCACCAATTACGTTACTCAATATGATAAGTCCGGTGGCCCTGGTATAAGGATTCCTACTCCCTACCTCGAGTTCACCAACGGCTATGTACCGTGGGTGCTCGGTGTAGATGAGTACTTATGATAGAAGACTTCCAGCTTGAGGAGATCTGCAAATCAGTAGTCAACAACGAAGAGAACCACTTCGCAGTGTCCCTTCACAAAAGAGGGAAGACAGGGGTGCCCCGCCTTTTAATGCAGGTAATGCGTCAATTACCGAAGAGTGAGATCAGCAATGATATGCTCATCAGGATTTACCAAACCTTGGTGAAGGTTATGGATAGCACTAGTAATTAGTGAGCAGTCCCGATTCTAATCTCCTCAGCTATTGCTATAGCAGCAGCTTTTGGATCTTGGGCATCTCGAATGGGTCGACCGATAACGATCAGCTTAGCCCCGTCAAGGACAGCTTGAGAGGGAGTCCCTACACGCTTTTGGTCACCTACTGAGGATCCTACTGGGCGAACTCCGGGAACTAAGTAGAAAGCTCCTGGCATCACCTGACTCAGAGACTTAACTTCATGAGGAGAGCAAACGAATCCTCGTATGCCACAATCGTATCCAAATGCACCGAGGCTTCCAACACGATTCAAGATGCTGTGACTTGGGTTGAAGTCCAACTCCTTGTAGTCCTCATCGGACATCGAAGTCAGGACCGTGACCATCAGGAGTGTGATCCCAAATGGTTCGGCTGCTTTTACAGCTTTCTCTAGAGAACCCCTTTGTTGTGCGTGGATCGTCATGAACTTGACACCCCGGTCACCACCAGTCTTGACCGCCCGTTCCACTGTTTCTGGGATGTCGTGGAGCTTGAGATCGAGAATGATGGGGTTGGTTGTCAACTCCATGAATGTTCGTCCTGTCTTTATGAAAAGTTCGAGTCCGACTTTGAAGGCACCCACATAGGGCTCGAGGGTTGTAATCAACCTCTCCGCTGTGTTGGCATCCGGGACATCTAGGGCGAAGGCAATGTATCCGTAGGGTTGAGTCATGAAGATAGCCTTTACAACAAGTCTAGTGTAAAAGCAATAGTCACGCTGCTTTGACCTCAGGTGGGCGTCGATATTGACGGTTACTGTACTCGTCAGCCTGTCCCTTCTTGTATGGAATGTGAAATGCTTTCACAAGCATCTTGAACAA
>Ga0172381_10004151_pt1 | contig 15065 bp, 11 predicted proteins | sample Leawel6488metaG_FD_119754 | JGI IMG/M metagenome (GOLD analysis project Ga0172381, IMG submission 119754) | Leachate microbial communities from a municipal landfill in Southern Ontario, Canada - Leachate well 64-88 metaG | ecosystem: Engineered > Solid waste > Landfill > Unclassified | place...
AATGCAACTAATGCTGTACCATATCTTTTGTCTATTGTAATGGATTCTGTTGTAACAGTAGGTTCTCCTAAATAGTATTGATTAAAAGTACGATTATATAAATCATCCATTATCATATATAAACGTTTTTCAAGTGTTTCTGTATCAAAGTATCCAGATAATTCACATACAATACCACCCACTTTTTCCTCACATGTATCATCTGTATACATCCAAGCATGAATTATACCAGCTGAAATATGTTCACCATAATAACCATGTGCACATGCCATAATTGTATTTAATTCAGACCCAAAAGGAGGAAGATCAATTTCATCAAGTGAAACTAATTTAGATGTTGCAGGTAATACAGATGAATAATTTACTATATTAAATTGAGATATTCCTGCATCATGTAAAGCCATATGATATGATCCTGGATGTACTGCATATTCACTTACACCCGAACCCTTAGTTACAAAAAAAGTATATGGTATTTTATTTCCTATTGTTTTCATTTATTTCTCCTATTGTTATTTTTTCCAATATCATCTATATAATTAGATAATTCTAATATTTCTTTTTGAATATTATCTAATACTTTCTGTTGCTGTTTCGTTGTAGGTGTTGGTAAGTTCTTAGACATTTCTACCAACTCAATTACTTGTTCTTTAATTTTATTTTTTCTATCTTTCATAATATTTAATTTATTTTCACTCTTCCTATTATTTCTTCTTCAAATATTTCATATTTTTCATAATGTTTAGATATTTCTTGTTTATCTCTGACTATTCTTCTTATTGCTCCAAATTTATTTTTATATTCAGCAGGAATAAGATAATCAGTACCTTCTGCTAATATAGCTAAACAATTCCAATCATTATATAAATTATCTTTATCTTTAAACATAGCTCTCCAATAAAAATGTTCATTCCTAACAATTTTTATTATTTTATATTCACGATATTTATCCTTTTTTATTCTTTTATTCCATTTCATATTTTTTTTGCTTTTTTTTCTATTTTTTTCTTTAATTTTTTTAATTTAACTGATCTCGTTTTAATATTCCAATCTTCTTCAGTATATTCCAATCCATTAATATAATAATGATTTGTACCCACTTCATTTGTTTCTGGACTATCGAAATAAATTATAGCTGGTCCAACCACATTATGAAGTTGTCCCGAAACTCTATATTCTATTCTATCTTTAAATCTAATCTTTTCTTTTAAATTAGTTATATCATCAAATAACCATTTATATTTATCTATTTCTCCCATTTTTAATAATTCATTATAATAACCTCATCGGATTGTTTGATGTTTTTAATTTTTGCAATTTTTTCATAATTATAGCTTAATATTTTATATTTATAACCATCTGCAATTAATTTATCTATTAATTCCCATCTTAAACCTTTTCGATGTTCTCCTAAAATTCCAGATAACATAAAAGAAGAACCATTTTTATCAAGGTATTTGCAGTATTCATATAATTTAATATCATCATCATTTTTCCAATAAGCATTATACCCCGCTTCACTTCCTGAATATGGACTATCTATATAAACCATTGATGGTTTTGATACTTTTATTTCACTGAAATGTTTTGATGAAAAATATATTTTATCCTTATAAGGTCTTATATGATTCTTAAAATTTTCCACTTTCTTATCAGTATTTGGATTCCATGAACGTTTTCCCCATGTTTGATTAAATAAAAAAGAATTATTAAATCGCATCATATTAGAATTACATGATAATATTAAAGCCCATAATTTATCAGGACTTCTATCACTATTAAAGGAATTTCTTAATGATAAATATTCTTCTTGGTTATCTTTACTCGGACATATTAATTTAGTTTTTTCAATAAAATCATCAGATTCTAATATATTTTCATGAATACCAATTAATTCAACTATAATATCATTTGCTAAAATTTTATCATATTTATCTATAATATTAGCACCAACTACAAATGACCCAGTAAAAAGATCAATGAAATATCTTTTTGTATAATCAAATTCCGGTACTATCTGATCTAAAAGTTTAAATTTACTACCAGTATAGTTCAGTACACCTTCTATATAACTCATTATCAATAACTTATTTTAGATAAAAATGATGTAGCAAAATTATTCCACCACTCACCTATAATATTTCCAGAAAGATTAGGAAATAATATTAATAATAATAAAATAATAATGATCAAAATTTTTAACCAATTCTTTTTAAAAAAATTAAATATTTGATAAAATCTTAATCTATTAACTTGATTTTTGTCTTTTGAAAATCTAATATCATCCATAATTATTAAATATTTTTTGTCTTTATATTATAGGATCATAAATCTGATAAGTTTATTGTCAATTTTCATTTTGTAATAAAAATATATAGATTAATAAGAAATAAATAATTGTGTGTAAATGATACTAGAACAACTCGAAGAAGGAAAATACAAATTATCAGTTAAACCAGGTGGAATAGAAGAAAATTTTAATTTCGAAGAACAAAAGGATATGTTTCTATTTAATAGAAATAAAACAATTGGTTTTAGAAAAGATAAAAAAATTAATAAATTCGTTGGTTTAAGAAGCGGTTATTCTAAACAGTTAGAATTATCTATTCTATCTGTTTCATTAGATGGAGTTGATAAAATACCAAAGAACAGAGTCAATTTTAATTCAGTAACTGCTAATAATGATATTATTATACATAATATTGGTAACATGAAATTTTATAATACTGTGTCTAACACTAATTATAAAAATATGTTAGAAATTAAAAATTCATTTGATAAATTAGAAATAATTTATGAAATAACAACAAAAGGTTTAAAAATTTCAAATAGATTAGGTGGTAATAGATATTCAGCAATTAATGATCAATTTATCTTTGTAGATAATGGAAATAATCAACCAATGTTTATTTTAGATACACCCGTTGTGTTAGATGCAGATAGTAATGAATATAATATTGTTGAACATAGATTATATACTGAAAATGGTAAGTTACTTTACAAAAAAACAATTAATGCTATATCAAATAAATATAAATTTCCATTACTAATTGATATAAATATACAATTCAATATTGATATATCTTTAATGACATCTGGTATAGGTGTTATTTCTTCAAGTGATACAGATTGGAATAATACTAAAGCAGGTTTAAGTACTTTAACAATTATTTCTAATAATTCATTAGGAACAGAAGAATTTGCAGTAGGTGCTAAAGAAACTGGAGGAACATATACATTAAATAGAACATATTTAACATTTAATACATCTATGTTTTCTGGATTTACTGATGTTTTAGCATCAGTTAAATTAAAATATGATAATTATTGGAATTCTGATGAAGGTATAGTTGTAATGGAAGGTATTCATAATAATACAATCACTATTGCAGATTGGAATAATTTCGGTAATGAACTTGATAATATATCAATCATAGATAGTGGAGATATTAATGAATTTAATCTTCCACTCACAACTTTAAATACAATTGGTTTAACTAAGTTAGTATTATTATCAATGCAATTTGATAGCGGTACTACTATCCCTGATACTGGAGTAACTTCTTTCAGTGGTATTGATTTTGGAAAAACTAAATTAGAAGTAATTTATGAACCAATTAAGGTATATGGACAAACAATATTAAATGTAAATAAAGGTGATTATTTTAATTTAGATGCTTATACTAATTCTGGAAATACAGCAATAGAACGTGAAAATAATCGTGCTTATATAGAATGGTATAATGATTCTGGTTATACACAATATATTTGTAGTGGTGCTACATTAAATAATGCTTATTCTATACAATATCAATTAAATAATCATATATATGCAGTGATTCCTATATCAGGAGGGACAGCGTATTCAGTACCATTAATCATAACAATAAATGTTATGCAATATGATTGGAACACTATACCAGATAGAACAATAGATTATGATGAAATAGATATTGACTCAATATATTTTAAATTTCATAAATGTCTTTCTGGTATTTGCTATACTTACGTTAGAGATATTGAAAATATTTATGAAGGATTTCCATTAGTAAGTGATGCTTGGGGTAATGAATCATATAATATGTATAATGAATTTGATATAATAGATGAATTTTTTAGTAATTCACATGAAGTAGAAGTTGCATATAATAAAAATCTTGATTTAACAAAAAGACATAATGACTTAGATAATGTTACTCTTCGTGAAGGAACACGAGTATTATTATCAAATCAAACAGATGTTACAGAATTAGGTGTATATGTAGTTCAATTCGATAACACATTAAAGAAAACAAATGAATTAAATACATATGATGATTGTTTTAGATATAAAGCACATGTAGGAGCAGGTACATATGCAGATCAAGAAATTCATGTTTGGCCTATTTTACCTCCACCAAATGATATCTATATTAGTATCACACCTAATCCAATAACACTTATGTATTTATCAGGTATAACTGATATTGTTGCAGTAGAATCTAATACAACTTGGACACTTTATGAAAATGTACCTTGGTTAAATGTCGATGCTTCAGAAGGAAGTGATTATAAATTACTTACATTAACTACTGCTATGATGAATAGTACATCAATTACAAGAACTGGTATTATAGAATTTACTGGTTATGGTGGAGTTACAACCATTTTAACAGTTTATCAAACACCTTATATAGAAGAAGAAGCATTTAGAATAACAACAGATAATGAATTAAGAACATTAACAGATGAATCTATAAGATTAACAAATTAAAAAATAAAATATAAAAATGGCAACTAAAACAATAACGCAAATAAACAGAAATTTAACTGGTATAACATACTCTGGTATGTCAAATAGTTATATTGAAGTTGAAGTCTATGATGATAGTCATAGTGGTGTTTCTTGCAAAACTAATTTAGCTTATTTAAAAACAGCTATTACAAATACATATGATAGTGCATTATCTGGATTATCTACTACAGTTTCAACAAGTTTAATTAATATAAGTTCACTTTCAACTGCATTATCTGGAGAAATATCATCAACAAATTTAGATATAACTTCGTTAATTACACAAGTATCAAGTGAAATTACAAGAAGTATATCTTTAACAACTGCTATTTCAAATGAAATAAGTGATGTTACTTCATTAACTTCTACTATTTCAACGGAAATAAGTAATAGAATAAATGAAGATACATCATTAACTACTGAAATTTCAAAGGAAATAAGTAATAGAATAAGTGGTGATACATCATTAACTACTGAAATAAATAATTTATCTGATGCTATAATAAATATAATAGAAGATAGAATAGCTGGTGATACATCATTAACTACTGAAATTTCAAATGAAATAAGTAATAGAATAAGTGGTGACACTTCATTAACTTCTATGATTTCAACTGATTATTTAATATATGAAACATATACTGGAATAACAGCACCTAATACATATGAACCATTGTTACCTATTACACCAAGTGCACCAGAAACAAAATATCTTAATGGTAATAAACAATGGGCAAATATAACTATTGGTTCTGGAGGATATGCATCTAATGTATATCCAACTACATTAATATCAACTTTTTATTCTGGTTATTCACAAGCAAGTTATATAAATGATACAGGTACAACAGAAGTAATAATAAGTGGTAATAGTGCAAGTGGTATTGTAACTGGACATACTTATATATATGATACACCACTTAATCTATCTAATGTTGATGCTGGTATATGGACTATAAGTTTTTATCTAAAAATAGATGATACGAATGCTGATACTAAAATCGGTTGGGAAATTTTAACTCGTTCAAGTGGTGGTACAGAAACATCACATTTTGTAGTATGGAGTCCTACTATAGAAAATACTACATATGAAATACTTAGAATGGAATATAATTCACCTACATTAGTAGTCAATCCATCAGATCATATGGCATTAAGAATATATTTTCAAACTACAAGAGGAACTGCTGTAAATGTTACTTATCAAATAGGTGATGGATATGGAAGTTATATGAATACTCCATTAAATATGAGACACAGTCAACTTAGAGGAAAAAATGATGAAGAATTATATCAACATATAACAACCACACAACTCGGAATACTTACTGGTGTAACAAATAATATAACATCTTTATCAACACAAATATCAAGTGAAATTTCGAGAAGTACATCATTAACAACTATTTTGAGTAGTGAAATTTCAAATAGAACAAGTGATATTACTTCATTAACATCACAAGTTTCAAGTGAAATTTATAGAAGTACATCATTAACAACCGCAATTTCTTCTGAAACATCAGCAAGGATAAGTGCAGATATGTCATTAGCAACTGTTGTTCTTACTGATGCTACCAATGGATTAAGTTTATATGATAAATCTGTTGGATTAGGTGGTCAATTAAATGAATCAACTTCAATTGCTATTAATAATAAAGAGTTATCATTTTTGTTATCTAAAAATTCATTTGTAATTGGAAGTGGATTTGATGATAATGTATATTCATTTGCACTTCAATCAGATGGTAAGATATTATGTGGTGGCTATTTTACTTCATATAGTGGAGTTACAGCAAATAAAATTATCAGATTAAATAGTGATGGTAGTATTGATAATACATTTATCACTGGTACAGGATTTGATAATGAGGTTTATGATATTATACTTCAATCAGATGGTAAAATATTATGTAGTGGATGGTTTACTTCATATAGTGGAGTTACAGCAAATAAAATTATCAGATTAAATAGTGATGGAAGTATTGATAATTCATTTGTAATTGGAAGTGGATTTAATTCAACTATAAATATAGTCACACTTCAATCAGATGGTAAAATATTATGTGGTGGAGCTTTTACTTCATATAGTGGAGTTACTGCAAATATGATTATCAGATTAAATAGTGATGGAAGCATTGATAATACTTTTGTCACTGGTACTGGATTTGATACTGAGGTTTATGATATTGCACTTCAATCAGATGGTAAAATATTATGTGGTGGAAAATTTACTTCATATAGTGGAGTTACTGCAAATATGATTATTAGATTAAATAGTAATGGAAGTATTGATAATACTTTTGTCACTGGTACTGGATTTAATATTGAATTTAATAATGAAGTTTATAATATTGCATTTCAACCAAATGGTAAAATATTATGTAGTGGAAAATTTACTTCATATAGTGGAGTTACAGCAAATAACATAATCAGATTAAATAGTAATGGAAATATTGATAATACCTTTGTCACTGGTACAGGATTTAATAATGAGGTTTATGATATTGCACTTCAATCAGATGGTAAAATATTATGTGGTGGTTTATTTAATTTATATAGTGGAATAACATCAAATGCTATTATCAGATTAAATTCAGATGGTAGTATTGATAATACATTTGTAATTGGAAGTGGTTTTAATAATGTCGTTGGAACTATTGCACTTCAATCAGATGGTAAAATATTATGTAGTGGTCAATTTACAACATATAGTGGAGTTACTGCAAATAACATAATCAGATTAAATAGTGATGGAAGTATTGATTCATCTATTTCAAATGAAATAATAATTAAAAATAATTTAATAGAATATTTAAATGATGCAAGTAGTTATTATACAGATAGATCATTAGTTGATAAAGGTTATATAAGTGATTTAATTTCAACAGAAGTTTCAACAAGGACAAGTCAATCAAATACTTTTTTAAAACTAAGTGGTGGAACATTAACAGATGGGTTATCTGGAACAACGATATATCTAACTAATGAAATAGTTAGTGCTAATGTCAGAAAAATTACACAAATTACATTAATTAGTGGTTCTACAACAACTTGGAATATTAATGATAGCTGTAGTGCAATTGTTTATTTAACTGGTGCAACTATTTTATCAATAACTAATGCTATTAGTGGTGATAATGGAACATTAGTAGTAGTTCAAGGAACAAGTGGTGATATTACATTTCCAAGTGTAAGTAAATATGTTGGTGGTACAATTCCGACATTAACTGGTTCTAATGGAATTGATATTTTATCATTCTATTACGATGGTGCAACTTACTTTTGGAATGTAGGTAAAAATTATTCATAATAGGAGATAGAAAAATGAATCAACATCCGTTTTATTGGTCATTATTAGGATCAATACCTTATTATATTAATGTTAATCCATCAGAATTAACATTTACATATGAAAGTGGAATGACTAGTGGAATTACTATTAGTAGTAACACTAGTTATACTATCACTGCATCTGATTCTTGGTTTAATGTTGATATATTAAGTAGTAGTGGAGATACGATTGTAATAGTTGAAACATTATCACAAAATACAGATAGTGTAAATAGAACAGGTACAGTTACGATAGAAAATACCTTATTAGAATTAAATAAAGTAGTAACAATAACACAAACGTTTGAACCACAACCTATTATATATATTTATACATCAACTACAAGTGGATTCACAGGAGAAATAACATCTATTATACCAACGATAGTAACTACTAAATCAGGTACATTTACTATGTATTTACAAGGTTCAGGTACAACACAAGTTGATTGGGGTAATGGTGATATAGAAACAATAGTATTAAACGATACAGTAAATAGTTACTCTCATTATTATACATCTGGTGGTTCTATTACAATATCCGAAATGAGTGGTATATCATATATTGATGCATCCTCACAATTATTAACAGAATGTAATATTCCTTCTACATGTAGTGGTATAAGATACATAGATTTAACTGGGTGTCAATTAAATTCATTTACTGCATATCCAGAATGGACTAAATTAGAACAATTTTATTTATCTGGAACATTCACTTCGTTAACAACATACGCAGAATGGATAAATATATCAAACATATTAATAGATGCTGAACTCACAACATTTACTACTTATCCGGAATGGATTAATTTAACTTATTTAAATATAGCTAATAATATTCTAACATCACTTATAGTATATACTGAATGGACTAAATTTGAACAATTATATGCTTATTATAATGCAATATCAGAAACATATATTAATAATATATTAATTGTATTAGATACAATAATGAGTTTAAATACTTATAGTTATATCTATCTAAACGGAGATACTAATGCTGCACCAACAGGAGATGGTATAATTGCTATGAATAATTTAATAGCACGAGGAATACATGTAATAACTAATTAAAATATAATAATGAATTACTTTAATATATAAAAACAAATAAAATGAATATAAATGTCAAAAGTACATATAGATTGGGATGATAACAGTCAACAAACAGTAGATTTATCAGGTGGGACAATAAATTTATCACACTCTTATAGTATAGCAGATCAATATACAATTACAATGAGTGGTAGAACTACTGAAATATCAACAATGGTATTGAGTGGTAATAGTATATCTGGTATAACTGGATTAGATCAAACTGGTCTTACTATAACATCTTTAAATTTAAATTATAATGACTTTACAACATTACCACTTATAAATAATAATTTAAAAGATTTATATTTAGATTATAGTATAAGTGGTGCTACATCAACAATACCTAATTATAGTAGTTCAACATTAGAAACATTACATATAAAAGGAAATAAGTTAACAACTTATACATCTTCTATTCTACCAGATACTATGCATGAATTTATTGCTGATGATAATACAGTTAGTACTGAAGGTATAACTAACATAGTCAGCGAAATGCATAATAATTCGAGTAGTAAGACTGGAATGACTATATCATTAATAAATAATTATTATCCATTAATAGATACAACTAATAAATATGATTTAATAGATTATTCTGGTGCTACTGTAAAAACTACTGGAAGATTCCAACTTGAGGTAATTAAAAATGCTGCTTATCAAGAAACGAGAGCATACCAAGTTACATTACAAAAAATAGTAACAGATCACCCAATAAATATTCATGTAGATTGGGATGATGGTAATATCAATGATTATGTATTCGCTGCTACTGGAACTTCAATGGACTTAACAAAACTTTATTCAAGTGGAGCAACTGGTATGACTTATTATCCAAAAATAGATGCTTATTTTGATGATATAACATATTTACAAGTTCAACGCACACATAATTTCACAACTGGTGCTACTATATCTGTTAAAGAATTTCCTAATTTAAAAACATTAAGTTTACCTTATAATGATAGTATTTATTTACACTGTAAATGGGTTGGAACAATTGATTTATCAAGAAATAATCAATTAGAATTACTTACTATATATTCACATGGTTTTACTAATATTATATATCCTAATGATGTATCACATATAAAACAATTAAACACCAGTTATTGTCCTATTCAAGTATCACCGAGAGTAGATAAAATGTCATCATTAATATATTTATATTGTAGTAGCTGTTCATTTATAGGAGAAATGTACTCTCCTTCTGGTAATAGTAATTTATCAAATTTTACTATGTCTGTCAATCCATCATTAACAGCAGGTCCTATACCAAATTTTACTAATTGTACTGGATTAACATATATCAATATTGATAATACAAACCGAAACTCAATTGGAGATACTATATGGAGTACACTTACTCAATTAAATGCATTATATATATCTAGAAATAATATAACTGGTGACATTCCAGATTTTAGTAATTGTAATAATTTATCAATTTTAACTCTTTTTTCATGCGCATTTACTTCTATTGGAAATACTGATTGGAGTACTTTACCATCATTACGAACATTAACTTTAAGTTATAATTTTAATTTATCAACAACTGCACCTATTCTTTCTAATTCTCCTATGCTAAACCATATTGATTATAATAACTGTAATTTATATGGTGGTTTTCCTGATTTTAGTTATAATCCAAATTTATATTCTATAAATTTTTCATCTAATGATTTTAATCATTGGAATACAGTATTAATTTCTAAATCATTAAGTGATGATAAAATACTTATAGCTGGTTATTTTAGGTATTATAGTGGTGTAACATGTGAAAATATATTAAAACTTAATAGTGATGGTACACCAGATACGAATTTTAAAGGTGGATTTACTAATATTGATTATAAAAATATAGATACATTTGATACTCAAAGTGATGGTAGTATAATAATAGGTGGTATTTTTAATAGTTATTCGGGTACAACAGCTAATTACATAAAAGGACTTACTGCTGATGGTTCTTTGAATAGTGGTTTTACTAATGGAAGTGGTTTTAATAATACTGTTTTTACTATAAAAACTCAAAGTGACGATAAAGTTTTAGTTGGTGGTGCATTTACTATTTATTCTGGATACACTGATATTCGCTATTTAATAAGATTAAATAGCGATGGATCATTAGATACTGAATTCTTAACAGGTAATACTTTTAATGGTTATGTAAATACAATAAAGGTGCAGTCTGATGGTAAAATATTAGCAGGGGGTAGTTTCAGTAGTTTTTTTGGGACAGCAGCAAATAGAATAATTAGATTAAATAGTGATGGTACAAAAGATACATCATTTGCAACATCAAGTATTATTACATCGGGAAATATATATGATATGGATATACAATCAGATGGTAAAATAATAGTTGGGGGTGAATTTAATGATAATTTAGGTAGAATAGCTAGATTTAACTCTGATGGTACTCTTGATAATACATTTGTTACTGGTTCTGGATTTAATAAAAAAGTACGTTGTGTTAAAATATTAAGTGATGGTAAAATATTATGTGCTGGTTATTTTAGTACATATTCTGGTACAACGGTAAATGGTATAGTAAGATTAAATAGTAATGGTAATATAGATGATACGTTTATTACTGGATGTGGTTTTAATTATTCTGATCATCTTACTACCTATAGAACAGAACATATAGCTGTTGATAACAATAATAAATTAATAATATCTGGTGAATTCACATCTTATTCTGGAAATACTGCAAGTAAATTAATTAGATTAAATAGTGATGGTAGTATAGATGATACGTTTATTAATGGTGCTAATGTACTAACACCCGATTTTAGTAATAATACTGGAATAACTGATTTAAGATTAGATAAATGTGGTATCGCAGATTATCATAGTAGTTTTTATGGATTAAGTAAATTAAATACATTATATTTACCAAATAATAATTTATCTAAATATCCTATTATATCGAATTTTCCACTTTTAAGTACTATAACTTTAAGTACAAACAATATTAGTGGTGATATAGGTGATACATTTATTACAAATACTGCATTAACTCATATTAATATGACAAATAATAATATAACTGGTAATATACCAATATATTTTAGTGGATTTACTAATTTATATAATTTATATTTATCTAATAATAATATGTCAGGTATGTTACCAGAATCAGTAATGACTAATACTGCTATACGAATAATTTCAATTGATTCTAATAATTTTACAAGTGGGTTAACTTATTTATCTGGTAGAACTAATCTTGTATCATTAACAGTAACAAATAATAATTTTTCTGGTACTACAATGTTTGATATGTCAGCATGGAATAATTCAACATTATATTCATTACAACTACTATATTGTAATTTGAGTGGAATATTATCTGGATGGTATGCTTGTGCACATAATACTAAACCTAATATTATAGACTTTTCACATAATTATTTTACTGGTAATATACCACCTATATTAATCTGTGACCCCACTGCATATTATTATGCTAATTTTAATAATAATTATTTCACTGGATATACACAAATGACAGAATCTATTTGTTATATAAAAACTTTTGATGCTTCTTATAATTATTTATCTGATGAAGAAATAAATAAACTTATAGCTGATGTAAAAAAAACAGCAAATAAAGATGGAAGTTTATACATAAATGGTCCAAATATGGGTAAACCAACTAGTCAAGGATTAACTGATATTGCATATTTACAAACAACAATGAACTGGACTGTAACTTATAACATTTAAAATAAACTAAATAATTATGGGAACATTAACTAAAAAATATAGATTATTTTGGAATACCGAAACCAAAAAAATAATAAATGAATATTCAGATGATTATACTGGTTCAATTACAGTTTTTTCTGATGATAGTCCAAATGCATATTTTGAATCTAATACATACGAGGATATTATTAACAAAATAAATAAAGATAATTTAACTAAACAAGATTTTAATTTACCACCACCTATTGAAAACTAATAAATATATTTATAAGGATTGAAATTACCATCCTTTAATATTAAAATATTTACCAGTTTCTTTATATTTTGTGTTTGAATTAATATATGATGCTATTTTACCTAAAAAAGTAGCATCTTTTCTTTCAATTTCAACATTTTCGGTGTGACCAATAGTTCCTAAATTCCAATAATCAAAATCAGGACTATAATCTATGTAATCTTTTTCTTTTTTATTTTGTGTAGTGTCTAACGCAACATTTTCATCAAAATAATCAATTTCTACTTGAACAATATGACGATTATTTATATTAGATACTTGTGTTTTTATATTTGAAATTTTTCCTCCGAACAAAGGTAATCCTATAAATTTATTAAAATATAATGTCCCTAATTTTTCTGTTCGTTTATTAGTTCCACGTTCATTTGAAACATTTAATGCACTTCTAAATGTATTAGAAGATATTTCATTTATTCTTTGTTCATTTACAAATTGTTCAAATTTTTTTTACTCTGTTATTATTTTTCTTAATTTCTTTATTCATAATAATAATTTTTATTTTTATGCTATCTTTATATATTTATATTTATTTTTAATATTTTTAAAATATTTAATTCTTAAATTTCTCATTATAAAGAATTAAAAATATCACAGCACTCAATTTTATTTTTTTATATATACTAAATATAAAATAAAATAATATTCGATGGCTAATAATATTCCTGTTTTTGAATTCGGTAAAGATTCATATATTTTAAAGCACAAACTCAATTATAATATGTCTCATGAAGATCAATGGAGTGGTATTACTAATGGTATTCTATTCACTGATTATGATATTGCTAGAAAATCTAATTCAATAAATGCTGAAAATTTCAATTCTATTATTATAACAGATAATATTAATAATATTAATAAAATCCAATTAAAATATTATGATCAAGAATATACTATTAATTTATTCGAACATCAGACATTTTCAACAGGTACAACAAGTACTACATTTATAAATAATAGTGAATATCAAGAATATTATGCAGTTTCTGAATATACAACATTATTTTCAGTTGATGATTATTTTAATATTTATTTTCAAGGACAAAGTCAATTAACTGGAACAACAACATGGGAACATACTGGTCCAGCAGGTGAAACATGGATAACAACAGGAATAACATCCAACGGTGTTCCTTGGGAAATAACAGGTACTACAACTATTAATGGTTATTCAACTGGAACTACTGATTATATGGTAACTGATTATACTCCTTATTTAAAGTATAGAGCACAAGTTATAGAGGTAGGGACAAATTATTTAAGATTTGAAAGAAAATTAGAATATAATTTAGTAAATGATTTAATGAAAATAGCTTCTAATAATCCCAATTATCTTCATTATATACTTGAATCATTAGATTTCGCTGATCCTAGTTATTTTGGTATTAAATATATTTTAGAAGAAACAATATGGAATGATTATTTTTTAATATCTGCTTCAAGTGATCAACTTATAATAGAACCAATTCCAAATAAAAAAGATTTATATTTTGATTATGATAATGTAGAATTTATTGTATATAGTACAAGTGGTACTAATTATTATTCATTTGAAACAGATGCTTTATATACAAAATATAAATTAGATAGATTCTTAGATCAATTAGGTTTTCCGAGTGGTACATCAATTTATTATGATCATTTATCCACAGCAAGTAGTAATGCTTATCAAGGTGAATTAGAATTTAATATTGAACTAACTACAAGTGGAGATTCAGCATATTTTACACCATATACATACATTTATGCAAATAGTACAGGTGCAACCCATATTTGTTTAATCAAAGCGATATCAGGAAATACTATTACTATTATATCACCGAAAGTTAATATGGTGACAGGTGAACG
>Ga0172381_10004154_pt1 | contig 15062 bp, 14 predicted proteins | sample Leawel6488metaG_FD_119754 | JGI IMG/M metagenome (GOLD analysis project Ga0172381, IMG submission 119754) | Leachate microbial communities from a municipal landfill in Southern Ontario, Canada - Leachate well 64-88 metaG | ecosystem: Engineered > Solid waste > Landfill > Unclassified | place...
GAAAAAGAGAATCTACCTATAGGAATCAAAGAAAAAGTCAATGGTTTCTTTGCGCTTCTGGGAAGGATAAAGAAGGAAGCTATGAACACAAAGCCTTCCGAGGTCATAAAATACATAATAAGAGAGACTGGGTTGGAACTTGAACTGCAAAGAGGAAACGATGAGGACAAAGAGAGACTCGAGAACATGAGAGAGCTCGCAACCCTAGCTACAAAATACGACTATATGCCAAAACCTGAGGGTATAGAGAAGCTTTTGGAAGAAGCGGCCCTTGCCACAGACCAAGATTCTTTGATCAAGAACGAAAATGCCGTGAAACTGATGACAGTTCATGCTTCAAAAGGTTTGGAGTTCGACTATGTCTTCATCACTGGCCTTGAGCAGGACCTTTTCCCTCATCAAGCTGTCGGGAAGGAAGAAAAGACACCGGAGGAAATGGAAGAGGAGAGAAGGCTCTTCTATGTCGCCCTCACAAGAGCCAGAAAGAAGCTCTATCTCACTCATGCAGAGATGAGGACTATATTCGGCTCACAGCAAATGAACCTTCCTTCAGAATTCTTCGCTGATTTTGACAATAATTTCCTTGAGGAAGAGCATTTTGAATATAGGGATAAGATTGTATACTTGGAGTGGTAAATAAAATCATGGATATAAAAGCTAAAAAATCACTTGGACAGAACTTTCTTAAATCAAAGAAGGCTCTTTCAGCCATTGTAGAAGCAGGAAGAGTATCAAGCGAAGATACTGTTCTTGAAGTCGGTCCGGGACAAGGGGCTCTCACGGAAAAATTGCTTGAAACTGGAGCAAAGGTAATTGCTGTGGAAAAAGACGACAGACTGATTGAGTTTTTAAGAAAAAAATTCTCAAAAGAAAAAAGATTCGAGCTCATTCATGGTGATATCCTGGAATTGGACATTGCTTCATTGAAGTTAGGGAAATACAAATTGATAGCCAACATCCCATACTATATAACAGGGCTCTTGTTCAGAAAGTTCCTTTCGGGCGATATTCAACCGACTAAGATAGTGGTCATGGTCCAAAAGGAAATAGCGGACAGGATAGTGGCTCGTGATGGAAAAGAAAGCCTGCTTTCGCTTTCCGTAAAAGCATACGGGAGACCGAAGAAGGTGATGAAGGTGGAAAAGGAGAATTTCAGTCCGCAACCAAAAGTTGATTCGGCAATACTGTTAATAGACGACATTTCCAAGGATTTTTTCAAGGAAATGAGCGAGGAAAAGTTCTTTGAGGTCATAAAGGCTGGTTTTGCGCATAAAAGGAAGATGCTTCTAGCAAATCTAAAAAGTGTGATGAGCAATAGGGAGAAGGCCTTCTCTGAAGCTAGCATACCGATAAAGACTAGGGCTGAGGATCTAACCCTCACAGACTGGAAAAAGCTCGTGGGGCAAGATTTTTAAGAAAAATGATGATACCGGCATCTACATTTCTAAATTTTTGGTGGAAACAAACTACTAGGAGATGGTTTGATAAATTTACGCATATCCATATCAGAAAATACTCTTTGAACATCTGTCTTACTAAACATCATCATTAAAGGTTTTGTTGATTTTTCTGGATCATCAGCATTAGGAATAGAAAATCCGATGTACTCTATCTTCTTTTTTGTTCTGTTTCGAACCCAGTCCATTGCTGGCACAAGGTCTGAATCTGAACTTACTATAATAGCAACATCATATTTGTCATCAAAGGCGCCGACAAGAAGGTCTGTTGCGATTTTTACGTCTATGCCTTTTTCTCTCATTCTTTCAGCGTGAATCTTTTCTATGCCGATTTTTTTAAGTTTTTTATATTCAACAACACGAGTATCGATCACCAATTCTTCAATTCTCGTTCTTAACTTGCTTGTTTTTATTTCCCATCCATCCTTTTTCAATGTAGTAAAAAGTTTTGTTTGTTTAGACATCAGTTCCTTGCTTCTTGGGTCTCCTTCTTTTTCACGAATTGTTCCTTTATAAAACCGCTTGCAACTTTCACTCATTGTTCGTCCATCAATTAGAAGGTTTGCAAAAGCGTTAAAATCAAAGCCATTCTCTTCAATATTAAGTTTCTTTACCACCAAGTGGTAAAAATTGCCACCGTCTATGTATATAGAGATTCTTTCTGTTTTTTCCATGCTACAGATTATACCCCAAAAAAGAAACCCGCACACTCTTACGAGGCGCGGGCGACTTATTGGTGCAGTATACATGGAATAATCAACAATGCAAGCAGGTGCCAAAATATGGTACAATCATATGTATGAGAATAATCATTCCACCATATGTAAAGCCCTTTCTTTGGTCATATGACACAGACAGGCTTGATGACGAAAGAGACAAGAAAAGGATCGTAACAAATGTCCTGAATTTAGGCACCAAAAAAGCCACCGACTGGCTCTTTAGTGTCTTTAAAAAGGAAGATATACGAAACGCCTTGATGGAACCTCTCAGGGGCGAATGGAACAAAAAATCCTTGAATCTCTGGTCTTTGATTTTTAATGTCCACCAAAAATGAGGTTTGTCTTTACAACCGTTTCTTTATATAATACAGAGTGAACCTAACCATATCACAATGAAAAAAACATCTCTATATTTTCTCATCCTTGCAGCACTTCTCTTCAGCGCAAGCTCTGCAATGGCCGTCGAGGTCATACTCGGAACAAACCCTTCGACTACCTCAAGCGAAACTGTGGAAACAGTTTTCACAAGGACGCTCAATGTGGGCTCATCCGGCAGAGATGTCATGGCCTTGAAAAAGATAATCAGCTTGGAGTTCAATACATCTATTGAATCCTCGGCCACTTTCAGCGAACAGACAAAGACAGGGGTCATAAACCTGCAAGAAAAATATGCTACGGAACTTTTGATCCCTAACGGCCTTTCGGCCGGTACCGGGGTCGTGGGTCCTTCAACAATAGGAAAACTAAATCAGCTGGCCATAAAATACAATGTGAGGATAACCGATTTCGTCGTGCCCGTGGCAGCTGTAAAGGAAGTATTCGCAAGGACGCTCACTGTCGGCTCTGTCGGAGATGACGTCGTCTTGTTGAAGAATATCTTGAACTCAGATGTCAGTACAGCTGTTATAAAACAGCTTTCAGTAGGCGCGAGCAATGAATTCGACCAGGCTACGGCCGATGCGGTGACCAGATTCCAGGAAAAATATGCAAAGGAGATATTGACCCCTTCAGGAATGACATCGGGAAATGGAATAGTCGGCCCGGCAACAAGAAAGAAGCTCAATTCGCTTCTCGGCGGCCTGGCCCAAACCGAGGAGGTGACTCCGAGCACGCAGACCATCGTAGAGCCCGTGAAGCAGGCGACCAAGCCTACAGGAAACGGCATCACTCCTTTGGCCGTCCCCACGTACCAGATGATGGCGCCTTCAAACACCGCAACCTGCCCTCTGTACCAGTGGAGCTACGGAGCTTGGGGAGCATGCCAGAATGGCATGCAGAATCGCACCGCCACACAAGTCAAAATTGCCGATGTCAGTTGCAACAGTGTTCCTAATAATACTTCTGCGATCACTTCACAGACATGCACTAAAAGTATGACGGAAATTTTCAGCTATTGCTCAGTGGCTTGCACGAGCGGTAACAAAAACATATTCGGCATTCCTAAGTGCATAACTGCTTGCGTAAGTAGCGGAGGTACTGTAGTGAATACTGGAAGCAGTGGTGGTGGCAGTAGTTGCACTCTCAAACTTCCGCTCGTTGGATGCGTATTTTAATGTTCATTATGCTAATATTAAACCAATGATCAATAAAAAATATTTGCCATCAAAAACCTTTGTCAGAGCCCTGCTCATCGCTATTTTTATAGTCATAGTAGCCATTGTTTCAAATTATTGGAAACCGAGCAATATAAACTTCAATAATAACGTTGCTTTCAATCTGAATGCATCGAACACATGGATCGCAAATGCCGTTGATACCGACAAAGACGGACTTCCTGATTGGCAGGAAGTGCTCATGGGAACAGATCCAAAAAAAGCTGACACTGATGGCGACGGGGCTTCGGATGGGGAAGAGACTGTTTTGAACAGAGACCCTCTGAAAACGAACACCGCAGGGAAAGACAAGGAACCGAACGATATGATAGAAGAATCTATAATAGCATACGATAAAAAGATTACCGAAGAATATCAAAAATTGAGCGCCACGGAAAAAATGGCGCGGGACCTGATGTCAAATATCGTAGCATCTCAACCAACAAGCGGGAATATGGACCAAGCAACCGTTAATTCCCTTGTTACAAGATCCATACAAGACATACCAGATAAATCGTTTACCGGAACGACAAAAATATCTGATTTAAATATTATAAAAATAGATGTTAAAACTCTAGGTAAAGATCTGACCACATACGCCAATGCGTATATAAAAGAAACGGAAGTTCTCAGAAAAACGCTTGGGAAAGACTTAAAAATAGTCAGTGATTATCTTTCGGAAACAAATTCCAACCCTATTGATAAAGAAAAAATGAACGCGGTGATAGCAGTATATGAAGAGGTGGCCAATAATTTAAAAAAGATGCCTTTGCCTGCAGTTGTCGGTTCTCCAGGAGCAACCTATCATTTGATTGTGATCAACGATATTGAGAAACTTATAGCCATAGACAAAGACATTCTGGACTCGAATGGGGACAATGTTGTGGTTTTTTCCGACTTGGCGGTGTATAATGAAACAGCAGATGATCTTGTTTTGGCGCTTGATATTATAGACATGACCCTAAAAATACAAAGAATATGAGGCCACAAAATCTTACTAAAAAAATAGCGCTCTTCATTGCCGTTTCTATCCTCTCGACAAGTTCAATATTCCTTTTGACTCCGAAAAAAACGAATGCTTTTTTGGGAGTGGGGGATGTCTCTGTTACGTCAGTAGTTGATATATCGGATCCTGGCACTGTAGCTTTTTATGGAACAGCAGGAACAGCTCTTAGCTCTATAGCTGCAGCTCAAGCCAAACAGCTATATGCACCTTCCATTTGGGACATAGCTCGTAAAGAAGGTATTGAACCGGCACTTTCAGCTTTGGCAAAAGACGTTGCAAGAGGCCTTATTCAAAAAATAGTTGAGTCAACTGTTAACTGGATAAATACCGGTTTTCAGGGTAGGCCTGCATTTATAGCCGACACCGATAAATTTCTTTTGAATAGCGCCGATCAAGTGGTCGGTGAAATGCTCTTCAATGATCCGTCCTTAAACTTCCTTTGTCAGCCATTCCAACTTCAAGTAAAACTGGCTCTCGGCCTTGGGTATAGCAATCAGCAGTTCTCAAAAAACATAAGTTGTACTCTAACAGGAGCTTCACAAAATATTCAGAATGCCGTGAAGTCCGGGGTTTTGGTCAATGCTTCAGTAAACAATACTGCTTGGAGTGAATGGTTATCTCTAACCGAACCGCAAAATGAGCCAATAGGTGCATATCTTGCGACAAAAGCAGAACTTGATAGCAGAATAAAAGCGAAACAATCGGCGATTACTGCTGAATTGAGCTACGGTATGGGATCGTTGTCTTATAAAAAATGTGATAAGGTCACTTATGATGCAAAGGGAAATGTTAAGTCCACAGAGCCATTTGTTGGCTCTCCGTTCTATGTGGAAACAGACGTAAAAGCTCCTTTCTTAAAAGAAGGTAAAGATAAAACATATACTGTTATCAAGAATTGTACCGTAAAGACCCCGGGATCTATCATCACCAACATGCTGGGATTCAAAGCAACGTCTGATCTAAGAACTGCTGAGCTACAAGCGGCATTGGGAAATGGAATAGACACCGTTATGCAAAGTTTAGCCAATGAGATTCTCAAGTTAGCCGCGGAGCAACTTCAGGAAGGAGTCTTGGGTAAAGGCCAGGCGACAACAGATTACAAATCAGCATTGAATAATTTGTCAGGACAGATTCAATCAACTTTTAACACGCAAATGGAAAATATCAGTACGGGCCAAACCAATTCAACCTTTAATTCCTATGATAGCAGTTTTGGCACCGGTTATGGAGCTGGCTTCAATCAATACACCCCGCCAGTTCAAGGCGCAAATGGTTTAGACCCTCTTTCAGCACAAAAAGGAGATGCGATATCAAGGGTGAACTATCTGCTCGGCGCCGAGGCGAACTTCAGAGAGACCTATCTCGTTGCATCAAGGATACTCACCGAAGCAAGAGCTGTCTTTGTGACAGCCAGAACTTGCAACGCAAGCTTCGGAGATGCAAACTCATATCTTCGTTCCAGGCTGATACAGTCAAATGTCATAACGAACATAGATGGAATCATGGATTTTGGAAGAGATTTGGCTCAGATACCGTGGAACCTGATGAGCAATGGCAATTCGATAGATCTGGCAAACGCCCACATCACCATCCTCAACACTGCGGGAACCGCCGTGACCGCGGCCACAAGCCTCACTGGAATAACCGAATCCATGATCCCGGTGACCTCGACATCGTTCAATATAGATCCCCAGACATCGACGATCGAGAATGTCAGGCAATGGCTCCGAGGGGTCAGGAACATGTATTCCACCACAAGATGCCCTATAGACCTGACATATGCCTTGAGCATTTCGACAAGCACTGTAGGCTCAACTGTCACTTCCGGAAGCTTCTCTCAAGCCACTTCAACGGGAAATTAGGGCAAACTTGACAACGGCGCTGTATTTTTTTGAAAAAAGTACTATAATATACAGTGACTAAATGACAAGATTTTTTAGAAAATCAGTTGCGTTAGGCTTACTTTCCATAGTTATAGGTGGGGTTTTGTCTTTTAATATAGCGTTTGCGGCAGATTCAACGACCGCTGCGCCGGTTCGCTATACGCATGACGGTCGCAACTATGTATATGCTGGCAACCAGCAATGGACAGACGATCCTCCACAATCTAATAGTAATGGTGTTACAAAATATTCTGATTTCCTTATGAGCGATCAGTTCGGCATGCCAGACAAGACTGCCGAGGAGAAAGTCTGGGATGCCGCTCATCCGATTTCGGCCAATGAATCCACGCTTATTGGCAATGTGGCTACGGCATTGAAAGATACGCTCGCAGGCATGAGTATTTTGCCTTTTGCCGCCGTTTTGAAATTGATAGAAATTATTTTGAGCAGTCTCTTGCTTTTTGCCGGATATTTGTTTGATCTTGCCATGAAACTTTCCATATTCAATCTCGGCACTCTCGTATCAAGCAACGAAACAGCCATAAATAATGCGTGGGCGCTCATAAGAGATATCATTAACATATTCTATATCTTCGTACTTCTATATACCGGAATAAAAGTCATTATCGGCACCTTCGGTGCGGGAGAAAAGACAAAGATCGTGGATATAATTCTAAGCGCCATTCTCATAAACTTCAGCTTGTTCTTTGTAAAGATAATGATAGACGCTTCGAATATCGTTGCGGTGACTTTGTATAATCAAATTACAAACGGCGGTACAGTGGGCATTTCAAGCATTTTATTGAATAACACGAAACTTGCCGATCTGCTCGGTCCAAGCGCGCTAACCCTTGCCGGAGCGACAAACATTCTCATCGTCCTTATTCTTAGGATCATACTCATCGCTGCCGAACTTTATGCACTTCTTTTTGGAGCTTTCGTCTTCATAGGAAGGACTGTTATGCTCATTTTTTCTGCAGTCCTCTCACCGCTTGCTTTCACTTTCAATGCCATGGGCAAGGAGGTGAACAAATACGGCAGTGAGTGGTGGAAAGATTTCACCAACCAGCTCATGGTTGCCCCTGTTTTTATGTTCTTCATGTTCATAATTGCAAAATTCTTGGCAAATCAACCATTCAACGATATTATACAGCAATCTAGCACCGGCCAACCGGATATAATGAAATATTTTGGCGTTTATTTATACTCTATATTGACCATCGGGCTCATTTTGAAAGGCATGTCCATGGTAAAGGAATATAGCGGAAAGGTTGGTGAGATGGGCGGAAAGCTTGCATCATTCGCTTCGGGAGCAGCTTTAACTGCTGTTACGGGAGGAACTGCAGTTGCACTTCAACAAACACTTGGGAGAGGCGCTGCCGCCATTGCAAGCAATGATGCACTGAAGGGAGCCGCTTCACAAAGCGGCATAAAAGGTATTGGTGCAAGACTTGCGCTTAGAGCCACGACCGGTGCATCAAAAGCAAGCTTTGATGTTAGGAATACTGAAGCCGCAAAAGGTACGCTTGGGGCTATAAAAGGCGCTGGGGTTGATCTCATGGGTGGATTTGCTAAAGGCAGAACTGGCGGTTTCGTTGAATCAAAGGAAGCATATGCCAAGGCACAGACTGAATTTGCGAAGAAACAGCTTGGTAGGGAAGATTTGACCGATGAACAAGCTCTGAAGGAACAGTCGGCTAAAGTTAAAAATTATAGAGATGATGTTCAAAAAGCCGAAAAAGAGAAATTCCAGGCTTCTGTTGATCTTGGAAAAGAAACTGATATGGAGAAAAGAAAAGTGCTTCAAAACAAAATTTCAGGATACCAGCAAGAAGTGACAGAAAAAATGGCTGCATTAAACAAATTCGATAAAGCAAATAAGAGGGATAAATATGGTAACTTGGATAACTCAGAAGAAGCCTTAAATGCTAGAAAAGATATTACTAATGAAAGAAAGAAGGCTTTCCAGGAAGGATTCGCAAAAGTGGAAGAAAAGGCGTTCTTGAAAGGAGAGGCTACAGTGTTTGAAGCAGCTATGGGAGCGCTTAAAATCAAAACAAATAAAGCTACAGGCTTCGGCAAGGCAGCTGCCGCTCAGATCAGAAAAGACCTCATAACGGGAAAGACAAAAGCGCAAAAATTGGCAGATGCGGCAAAAGAAGTCGCAGAAGAAAACGAGGAAAAGAAAGGTGGAGCCGGAACCCCACCACCAGCCCCACCACCAGTAGGAGTTTCATCTGTAAAATAAACATTTAAAAAAAATGAACGAGGAAACAAAAAAAATAATAGCTGAGCAGATGGAAGCAATCCCAAAGGAGCTCAAGGACGCCATCTTCTCACCAGACTACCCCATCAGACTTCAGGAGATCGTCAAAAACAACAAGCTGATGATAGATCAGGCGGGGAATCTTGAGACAGAGACCACGCTTGTCATGCTCGGTCTTGAACCGCTTGAGGACTATATAGACAATCTGATCAACAACGTCGGTCTTTCAAGGAACTTGGCTTTTGTGGTCGCCCATGACGTGAACGAGACGATATTCAAGAACATCAGGGAATCTTTGAAGAAGATAAGCGAGCAGAGGAAAGAAGCGGATACCCAGGAAAAGGCCGTAAGCCAGCCGGAAGTCGTTTTGAGCGCTCCTCAAGTGGCGGAAACAATACAAACAATCAAGCCAACAGAAAATATTGAGACAAAACCAAACCTTCTGCCAGAAGTGGAGGATGCCACCGCCGCATCATCAGTGGAATTCCTGAAAAAACTTTCCGAGAAAAACGACATGCTGCATCAGAATGTCGCTCCTGTGGAGAACATAGTAGGATCAAAGACCAACGAGACGATCGTCCTGCCGAAGGAGAATATCGTCATAGAGGAAAAGAGCAAACTGCCGCCTGCGCCACAGAAGCAATCGGGAGACCTCTATAGAGAGCCGATAAACTAAGATGACATGCAATTCCAAGTTCCACAATTCATAGAAGTAGAGGACAAGATATTCGGACCGCTCACTTTGAAGCAGTTCGTCTATTTGGCTGGAGGCCTTGGAGCATCCATCGTCCTATACATATATTTGCCGTTCAAGATCATAGCCATTGTCATTGCAATACCTATAATAGCCTTCGCTCTGGCCCTGACATTCTACAAGATAAACGGCAAGCCTTTCATAGACACCGTTGAATCAGCCTTCTACTACTACTTCGGCGACAAGCTCTATATATGGAAGAAAGCAGAGAAAAAGCCGGAAGCGAAGCTTTCAGACCAGCTTCAAAAGGCAAAAAACATGATCTCCGTGCCGAAGATGTCCGAAAGCAAGCTCAAAGACCTGACCTGGAGCTTGGATATAAAGGAATCATTGAATCCGGTGACTAGGCAGGAAAAGTGATATTGACTAACTTTTGGTAATAATATACAATGGAACTACTAGTAATTATTAGTTCCATCACATAACATCACCATGGACAGTTTAATCGCAAAATTATATCAGTCTTCAAAGACGGTTTTGTCCAGCAAAGATCTGGCTTTGATTTGGGAAATAAATGACAAACAGAGCTTATACGCTAAAACCTCCTATTATGTGAAGCGAGGCGTTCTGACCAAGCTGACCAGAGGAGTTTTTGCCAAAAGCAAAGACTACAACCCGAAAGAGCTGGCCACATCCATTTATACACCGTCTTACATAAGTTTTGAGACGGTCCTTCGGGAAGCTGGCGTCATCTTCCAGCATTATGATACGATCTTTGCGGCATCAAAATGGCCGAAGACAATGAATGTGGATAAACACACATTCGCCTTCAGAAAATTGAAAGATGTCGTCTTGTTCAATTCAAGCGGCATAGAGATCCGTGATAACTATAGCATAGCCACAGTTGAGCGAGCATTCTTGGACATGATCTATCTATTCCCGAATTACCACTTTGATAATCTGAAGTCGCTTGATTGGGAAAAGTGCAATGAGTTGGCAAAGATATACGGCAATAAGGAGTTGATGAAAAGATTGGATAAATATCGCAAAAACCATGCTAAATAGGGAAAAACATCAACTAATAATGGGTCAGATCTTGAAAGATATCTATACCGATGTCACCATAAGCCCGCTCTTGGGATTCAAGGGTGGCACTTGCGCCTATTTCTTCTACAACCTGCCCAGATTCTCGGTAGATCTGGATTTTGACCTGCTTATAGTGAATGACGATAATCAAAAAATGGTATTTGAAAAGATCATAAGTATTTTGAGCAAATATGGGGAAGTCAAAGACAAATACATAAAAAGATATACTGTTTTTGCCATGCTCTCATACGGCGACGAGGACCATAACATCAAAATAGAGATAAATGTCAGAAAATTGGCAGAAAATATAATTGGTCATTATGAACTGAAAGAATACCTTGGCATCCCGATGTTTGCGGCCAAAAAGGATTATCTCTTCGCAAGCAAGCTCTCAGCTTTGACTTTGAGAAAAGAGACTGCCATGAGGGACATCTATGATATCCACTATTTTGCCAAAAACAGTTGGGATATCAATACGGAGGTGATCAAAGACAGAACCGGCAAGACCGTCAAAGAATACTTGGCTTATTGCATAGCTTTCATAGAGAAGATCAGGGACGGCCAAATGCTCTCGGGATTGGGAGAGCTCGTTTCAAGCGAAAAGGAAAAAGCATGGATCAGGGCCAACCTGAAAGGCGAATCTGTCTTCATGCTGAAAAACTACATATCTGTATTGAAATAAATTATGTTATAATAATCAAGCAATCATGGCCATTTCAAAAGCAACACAAGATTTCGTGCCGATAAAGGAAATAAGGGACGGGCTTCTCATTCTCAAAGACGGATCGATGAGAGCTGTTATGATGGTCTCATCGGTGAACTTCGCCTTGAAATCCCAAGATGAGCAGCAGGCCATAATAATGCAATTCCAGAACTTCCTGAACTCCCTGGATTTTTCCATACAGATCTCCATACAATCAAAGGAGCTTGATATCAGACCATACATCTCGATGCTCGAGGGAAGGTACAAGAACGAACTGGGCGACCTCATGAAGATGCAGATACGTGAGTACATACAGTTCGTGAAGAATTTCGTCAGCCAAACGAGCATCATGACGAAGACCTTCTTCGTCGTCGTGCCTTTTTCCCCGGCGGCCATAGACACAAGCGGCAATGCACTTGGAAAGCTGGTCGGCAAGAAGAATGAGGGAGCAAAGGCGGAAACCGGCCACTTTGAGGAGAACAGGACCCAGCTTGAGCAGAGGATAGGGGCCATTTCTCAAGGACTTGTGAGATGCGGTCTAAGAAGCGTTCAGCTCGGCACGGAAGAGCTGGTCGAATTGTTCTACAAGACGTTCAATCCGGGGGACACGGAAAAACCAATGGTCCCGACAGCATAACAATAAACATATGGCATTTTTAGACTTTTTAAAACCAAAGAAAAAAGAGGAGGAGCTCACATCATTCCTGCCCCAAGAGATATATGAGGCCGGAGTTTTGGAATTGCAGGATGTCATCGCTCCCTCAGCCCTCAAAGTCTCCTCAAAAGAATTGAGTTTGGGGGAAAAGATCGTCAGAACCTTCTTCGTCATATCATATCCGAGGTTCCTTTCCGAAAGCTGGTTCTCTCCAATAATAAATCTGGACAAGATATTCAACATCTCCATATTCGTACATCCGATAGACACGGCAAAGATACTCAGGCAATTTCAGAAAAAGGTGGCGGAAGTGCAAAGCCAGATCAATACGAGAGAGAAGAAGGGGCTTGTCAGAGACCCCATGCTTGATACGGCATACCAAGACCTTGAATCTTTGAGGAACAACCTTCAACAGGCCCAGGAGAAATTGTTCGATGTAGGCCTATACATAAGCATATACGGCAACTCAGAAGATGAGCTTGATAAGATAGAGGCGGAGATAAAGTCCATCCTTGAGTCAAGACTCATATATGTGAAGCCGGCCCTCTTCCAGCAGGAACAAGGCTTCAAGAGCGTATTGCCCATAGCCACAGACCTTCTAAACGTTCATTCCAAGCTCAATTCCTCTCCGCTTTCATCCATATTCCCATTCGTATCAGTAGATCTCACATCGGATAAGGGAATTCTCTACGGCATAAACAGGCACAATGCAAGCTTGGTGCTTTTTGACAGATTTTCCTTGGAAAACTATAACTCTGTGATGTTCGCCAAGGCAGGCGCCGGAAAATCATATTGTATGAAGCTTGAAATACTCCGAAGCTTGATGTTCGATACTGAGGTCATAGTCATAGACCCGGAAAAAGAATATGAGTTCTTGGCCGAAGCCACGGGAGGAAAATCTTTCGGGATATCCTTGAACTCAACGAGCCATATAAATCCCTTTGACCTTCCTGCTCCAAAGGAGGATGAGTCTCCGTCGGACGTATTGCGTTCAAACATCATTAATCTTGTGGGTCTTTTCAGGATAATGCTCGGGGGACTAACTGCCGAGGAGGATGCCATCATAGATCGAGCGATCTCCGAGACATATGCGCTGAAAGACATCACCCCTGACTCGGATTTTGCGAACATAGAGCCTCCGCTTTTGTCAGACTTCGAGCTCGTGCTCTCAGGAATGAAGGGGGCCGAGGGAATAGTCCAGAAGCTCTCCAAATACACGAGGGGCACTTGGGCGGGATTTTTGAACAAGCCGACGAACATAAACATAAACTACAAGTTCATCGTCTTCTCGATCAGAGACATGGAGGATGAATTGAAGCCTGTGGCGATGTACCTCATCACCCATTACATCTGGAACGCCATCAGAAGAGTCACCAAAAAGAGATTGCTCGTCATCGATGAGGCTTGGTGGATGATGAAATCGGAAGATACAGCATCCTTCCTCTTCTCTCTTGCAAAAAGGGGAAGAAAATACTTCTTGGGATTGGCAACCATAACGCAGGATGTGGAGGATTTCATAAAATCGCCGTACGGCCTTCCGATACTTACGAACTCTTCCATGCAGATACTCCTGAAGCAGTCGCCGACCGTCATTGATAACTTGCAGAAGGTCTTCAATTTGACCGATGAGGAGAAGTATCTCCTGCTTGAGTCTGATGTGGGAGAGGGAATATTCTTCGTCGGTCTGAAGCACGTGGCCATAAAGATAATAGCCTCATATACCGAGGACCAGATCATAACCTCCGACCCTTCCCAGCTCCTCTCCATAAAAAAGGCCAAAGAGGAGCTTAAAGCGTCTCAAGGGTCTTAGCTTGCTTTTGTAAAAAGCAATCAGGATGGTATAATCCACACTAAGATGTCAAGATTTCTTAAACAAACCATCTATATCGCGTTCGCCTTGCTCTTGGTGCTTTTCGCTGCAAAGGGAGTTTCTCTTGCCCAAGTTTCGGGCTCCGCGGATCAAACGCTGAGCATAAGCTCATCGCCGCAAAATCCCGGAGCAAACGATCTGGTGGATCTTGAGGTATCAAGTTATTCCGTGAATCTGGATGCTGCAAGGATAAGCTGGTATGTCGATGGCACGGCAAGAACCGAAGGGCAGGGAACGAAGACCTTCACTGTGCGTGCAAAGGACAGCGGACAGACCACGATCATAAAAGCTGTCGTTGAGACCCCGGATGGGACCATAAGCGAGATCTCAAAGGAGATAACTCCTGCCGGAGTCGATCTTGTGGTTGAACCTATGTCCTACACCCCTCCTTTCTATCCAGGCAAGGCCCTTTTCGCAAGCCAAGGAACAGTGCGGATCATAGCCATCCCCAATGTCATAATCAGCGGGAAGAAAGCAAGCTCGAAGAACCTGATCTTCAGATGGGAGAAGGATGATGTGATCCAAAGCGACTCATCAGGGACCGGAAAGGACTCTTTGACCGTAAGCGGAGGAGTGCCGATCAGGGATATAAGCGTAGATGTGAGCGTGATCGATTCATCAGGCACAGTTCTAGCGGAAGGATCGAAGGTCATATCGGTGAACGACCCGAAGATCATATTTTACGAGAACAATCCTTTGTATGGGATACTTGGGAACAGAGCCATATCCGACAGCTACTACTTGGGCCAAAGGGAAGAAGTGAAAATAATCGCAAAGCCGTACTTCTTCGACCTTTCAAGCGACAGCGGAAGCGATTCTACATATGAATGGTATGTGAACGGAGCATCAGTGGCCACGACCGGCAGGACTAATGAGCTTATCCTGAGGCAGGCCAATACGAACCTGAAAGGTTCTGCTGCAATCACCCTCAATGTGGGTAATATTTCAAGGATATTCCAGTTCGCAAATGCAGGATTCAATGTCACATTTGGACAATAAAAATATGAGCAAGCCTACGAACAAAAGAATATTGGCCTTGATGGTTTCCTTCCTTTTCATATTCTCAGCCATCCCTGCCCTTGCCATAGAGTACGTGCCGCTTGAACCGAATGCCTTTCCTGGCATAGACAC
>Ga0172381_10004156_pt1 | contig 15053 bp, 30 predicted proteins | sample Leawel6488metaG_FD_119754 | JGI IMG/M metagenome (GOLD analysis project Ga0172381, IMG submission 119754) | Leachate microbial communities from a municipal landfill in Southern Ontario, Canada - Leachate well 64-88 metaG | ecosystem: Engineered > Solid waste > Landfill > Unclassified | place...
CGAGGTTATTTTTACCCATAAGGAATATGAGGGAGTTGGCTTTACTTCCCATCTGTTACTTAACGGCATCTGGTATATCGAGGACAACCCCCATGGATAGGCCACTAGCAACGATTTTAGCAATAGTCACCCTGTTATGTCTGTTCGTTTGGGTTCTACGCGATGCCGATAAAATAGACGGAATACAACCAGTTGCCCCACCCGAACCGCAGATCATCAAAGTAACCGCCACTGCATTTAATGAATACGGCCACGACCCCAACGGCATTGATTATGGCCCCGGCTATGTGATTATCAGCACCGAGAGCGAGATACCGCTTTACTCCCTGCTTGATATTGATGTTTATGGCCCGTGTCAGGCTATAGCAACGTCGGACAAGCTGGCGAAGGACGAAGTTAAGTTGTGGTATAACGCACCATCAGATATACCCCTGTTTGGCACTCAGACCGCCTATGTAAGGGTGCTAGGGAAAGGAGATTCGCCATGCCAGTTGAACGAGTGAGCTTGGTTTTTAATTTAAAGAACCCACCGCCACGAATCCCTAATTATTTGCGAAGATATACGCCCGAGATTGACAAGGAAGAAGCGTGGCAAGCGTATTTGACTGACGCTTATAAAATCACCGAATTGCCACTAGATAGGCCCAAGGTTAAACAGGAAGAAAAACCTAATACAAAGCGTCGTCTAGGCTCCTGGTTAATCGTCGGGGGCTTTATTCTTGTCTATGGATTACTTAATGGATGGATTGGAGGCTAGAGGGATGAAAGAGATACCGATACTGTTTTCCGGGCCTATGGTACAGGCGATATTAACTGGCAACAAGACCATGACGAGAAGGGTTATTAAGCCACAGCCAGATTTTAATATGGATTTTATCGGATGGTGTAATGATTCTACGGAACCTAAACATGTTGGATGTGCCGGTTTTGGTAAGGAAAATTATGTTGCTAATTTTAGAAGATGCCCCTACGGCCAACCGGGCGACAGGTTATATGTCAAAGAAGCCATAAAAATAATTGATTGGACAGACGGAATACCGGGCATTGCTTATGTTGCCGACGATGAACCCGTATGGGATATAACCCGCCCTTGCAGATGGGTATGGAAAAATAAATCATTACCATCAATGTATATGCCCAAATCCTCCGCCCGCATCTGGCTTGAAGTGGTCAGCGTGAGAGCTGAGAGGTTGCAGGACATAACCGAGGAAGATGCCAAATCCGAGGGAATTTATTTTGAAATGGCTATGGAATATAGCGGATGGTCACCTACTTACAATGACCCCGATGGAAGCAATGCATATCCCAATTATGTAGAGGCATTTAAAGACCTTTGGGACTCCATCAACTCATCTAGGGATTATGGTTGGGACAGTAATCCTTACGTTTGGGTAGTCGGATTTAAGAGGATAACAGATGAAAGGATTATATAGTCGCTTTTACATGCGATTACTGCGGGGTTTACGGACTAGAATCGAATTGGGCGAAACAAAATTTCTTGACGGCATTAAATACTTTTTGGTAATGAGATTGCCATTGCCGGAATAGGAAGGTGGATTGATATATTGAAGAAAAGGGAGCCTATTTACTCCCCTTCTCATACTCCTTCAATAATAACGTTATCGCCCTATCAATCAGTTTGCTTTGTGGAATCTGAGTTGTTTCCGATAATTCCTTAAGTTTGTCTAATAGCTTTATGTCAACTGTTACCCCATAGTGCCTCCGGTACCTTAATTCACCGGGCATATTACCAACCTCCTTAAAGTTTTATAAAGTATAACACATTAATTTGAGGGTTGCAATACTTGTTAAAGTATGTCAAAGTATAGAAAGGAAGTGAAATAGAATTGGGGGATGAAACAGACATGAATTATATCCGAGAAATAAATGCTTTTTATGATTGGTTGGAGACTAACGAACTATCTGTATCAGCAATATCCTTATGGTATGCCTTAATGCACATTAACAATAAGACGGGTTGGAAGAATGAGTTTACAGTTGCCCTGTCTGTTTTGTCAATAAAATCTGGACTATCACCCAGAGCAGTTACCAATGCCCGAAAAGAACTAGCCGAAAAAGGACGTATTAAATGGGAATCAAGGAACGGAAATCAAGCCGCCCAATATACCGTCAATAGCCTTGTGGGAGAATTGCAGGAACTGTATGCCGACAAAGTAGTCGACAATGCTACCGACAAACAAACCTGTAAACCTACCTGCAATGATACCTACATTTCTACCACATTAACTAAACGTAAACCTAAACAAAACATAAACAATAAACCCCCTACCCCCTTAAAGGTAAATTACGCAGAATTTGTTTCTATGACTGAAATTGAATATCAAAAGCTAATTGATGCTCATGGAGAATTTGCCGCTAAAAAAATGGTTGAGATATTAGACAACTATAAGGGCAGTAAGGGTAAGACATACAAAGATGATTACAGGGCAATTCTTTCATGGGTAGTTGACCGTTACAAAGAAGAACAGAGTAAGTCTGCGAGTAAGTCAGCACCCAAACAATATGAACTGCCAATGTAGAGGAAGTGATTAACATTGAACTAATAACTGACACAGAAGCCGAGCAAAGAGTTATATCCGCCATGTTACACTCTGAAAACGCTTGTATTGAAACAGTCGCCACGCTTGATGATGGCGACTTTTTTCGTCCCATGAATAAAGATGTATACTCCCTGATTAAAAGTCTTTACCAGCGTGGAGTTAAGCCCACATACGTTGAATTAATCAAGGAGGGTCACAGCTTAGGACTAATACAAAACGCAGCGGACATGCGAGAGATAACCACCATTAACGAGCAGTACATTGATGAAGAAAATGTAAGTTGGTGGATCGACCGAGTGAGAAAAGCCAGCAAGGGACGGAAAGCACAGCAATTAATCAAAAAATGCTACACCGAAATACAGGAACCAACGGTTGACATAGCGCAATTTATCCAATCTGCTGGTTCTGATTTTATGGCTCTGGCTATGGACGCTGACAATGAGAAGATTGAGACAGCGCAGGAAGTAGCCGCTTATGGCGAGCAGTTGGTTGCTGAGAACTGCGAGAAATGGAGGAAAGCACAAGACGACCAAAAACTAGCGGGAATAGCAATGGAGGGAGTATCTACCGGATTACCAAAACTGGACAGCCTAACCCTTGGATATAAGTCGGGTGACTTAATCATATTAGGTGCTCAAACCGGACACGGCAAGACAGCATTTGCACTTAATACGGCTATGGCAGCTTGCGTTGAGGGCAACAAGCCTGTCCTCTATATCAACACTGAAATGAGCAGGAAGCAGATAGTTTATCGTTGGGGAGCAATTCTATCACAGATACCTTTACAAAAGATTAGAACCGGCTCGCTGACTAATGGAGAGCTTTACCAGGTGCAGGTTGCTTTTAAAATGCTTCACGATAGCGGATTCTTCACAAGTTACATGCCAAACCTCACCCCGGAGAAATCACAGACACTGGCAAGAAAAGCTAAATTGCAGTATGAAATTGAATTGGTAATCCTTGACTACGTGGGGAGAATGGATACATCAGACCCGAAAAATCAAGAATGGCAGGTACTTTATAACATCGTCAAATCTCAAAAACTACTCGCACAGAACCTTGAAATAGCCTGTATGGTATTAGTCCAGCTCAATCCTGATGGAACTCTACAGGGAGCCAAGAGGATGAAGAACGAATGCGACCTGATGCTAAAATTATTCCCTTTATGCGAGGACTTACAAAACGAAGAATCACGAGCAGAAGCGCAGCGCAAATTTGAAAAGAAGTATGGCAAGGCATACGAGGATTTTAACTACTACATTTGGGTTGACAAGTCAAGGGACAGTGAAGCCGGGTTAAGTATTCCGCTATGTTTTGGCAAGGACACACAGCAGATTAGGGAAGCAAGGCTGATTGAAAAAACCAAAAGCGAATGGCAAGAAAGGGGGAAATAAATAATGAAATTAACCAAGGAAAAAGCCCTAGAATTGCACAGGGAGTTATGGGACTGGCTAAGTAAGAATCCGGAGAAACGTAAATCGCAATGGCCGGGATGGGTTAATTACGATTCGGAATGGGCCAGAGGTAACCAATTTTGTTTTGCATGCGCTGGCTCGCCTAATGCCTGCGAGGAATGTTTATTGGAATGGCCGGGAGTTGACTGTTGCAACGATGTGGAAGAAGGCGACGACAAAGGATTATTTATGCTATGGGACAACACATCAGACCCCGTTAAACACACCCGCCTGGCTGAACAAATACGCGATCTGCCACTAAGGGAGGATTAATATGACCGAATTTCTAATAGTCCAATCCCGCGAAGGTCCACTAATCTACCTCGACGGAACCACCAACTATTACGATGCCCTGGACAAAGTAGAGCGCAAGTTAAACGCCCGATACGTTGCTGAACGCGAAGCAGAACATAAACACCAACTAGAACCCCTGCCAACCGCCCAATCAATCTATGAATCCAATGAGAGTAAGCAAAATGCCGAGAGAATGGAAAATCTCTGTCTAGTTCGGGCATATCAAACCCTTCCGAACTGGAAAGAGCGGCGCAAATACCTTGCTGAGTGCGGATACGACTACCCCGGAACAAACAGCGCGATAGCCCAGAGATTGAACAAGAAGGTTGATGCTTTAACGCTTAGCGGAGAATGGGACAAATTGATGGAGGTGGTGGAGAAAGAATGAAATTCATAATACCCGGTGAACCCAAAGCAAAAGCCAGACACAGAACTTCTAATGGTCATTCATACACGCCAGAATCAACCGCTCTGTACGAGAATTGGATAAAGCAATGTTATATAACATCCGAGAACAAAGAACGCTTAGAAGGGCAAATAGAAGCCCGTATAAAAGCGTTCTTTTCTATTCCCAAGAGTACGAGCAAGACCAAGAGATCGCAGATGTTAAGTGGAGAGATAAGACCAACAAAGAAGCCGGACACTGATAATATAGCAAAATGCGTACTAGATGCCTGTAACAATCTGGCTTATAAAGATGATAGTCAAATAGTTAAGTTAGTTGTGGAAAAGTATTACGGAGACGACCCTAGACTAGAAGTTGATTTTAACACCATCATTTTTTAAGAACTCCTAAAGATGGTGCAAATTCACCGTAATACTTAATTTCTGCATCCTTTCGGGCCGATATAGATTCTTCCAGTGTTAGGTAATTGCCAACATGAATTTCTTTATTATTAACCGTAATTCGCACATTGTAGCGACCGTTAGGAGTTAACCTAATGCCCGGATAACCAGTTCTATTGGTAGTTTTAATTTTCATATTTTTGCTATTCTCGCTTGATGTGCATATCCGTAAGTTTTCTCTACGATTATCTAGTTTGTTGCCGTTTATATGGTCAACAACAATAGGCGTCGACAACCCTAAAAGGTATTGGTGTATTTTGGTTACTTTGTGATTAATGTTTGCAACAACATATCCATTTTTGTTAATACACCATGAGTATTTTAATAGAAAATCCAAATCAGTACAATCGGTTAAAAAAACCTCCCCCTTAGATGTTTTAATTTCTGCAATATCTCCTTCAATCTCATAAGTATTCTTGGATTTTCTTGCCGACTCGATTGTCCCATAAAATTTCATTTTCAAATAATGCTTATTGCAATAAGGAACCCCATTGAAATGTGACGAGAAATCATCTCCGCATACGGCACATGTCTCTATTGTTTTGGGAGCATATGCGGTTGGGTTGTTTTTTTCGTACCACCTTTTTTTGGTTTCCTTTGCAACCGTTATTTTACACTCAGAACAATAAGTTTGAGTGCGCCCAGTAGGGAGAAATGTTTTGTTACATTTACTACAGGTTTTTTCGTTAAATACAGGTTTTTTTCTCATATTTATCACCTCATGTTTATTATATTATATATATCTAAGAAAATCAAATAATAGTTTCAAAGTGTTATGCGACACACAAAGGAGGGAACACATTGATTGTTCAAAAATGGTATTCAGATGAGCCAAGGGTTGAAGTGGAACTAATTCGGTTAGAAATGCCTGTGATTGAGAAACCAGCGAAGAAAACTAGAAAGAAGAAAGGACAGGTGGACTAGATGCACAAAGGAGTTATTTTATTGGTTAAATCGGATACAAAGGAAAATGTTTTGCCGTTAATTAAGAATTTTATGGAGCTATACCGCGAAGATGCCGGATGTGGTGATGGATGTGGAGAAGAACCCGATTGTGACAACTGTCAAAATAGACCAGAAGGATTTAAGCATCCTGTTTGGGATTGGTATGTTATTGGAGGTCGTTGGTCAGGAACCTTGACCACGGGCATGTTGGACAAGGAAAAACTAAAAGCCGTCCATAAAGAGCTAGAAGATAAAAAGCTAATGTTCATGGGGCAAGAAAAGGAAATGGATGAAGTCTTTCGTAAATACTTCCCTCTCGCTGATTACCCATACCCTTCCCCGTATAGTCGTAATTCCTATAATTCTGATGGACAAGTTGACGACATACTGCCACTATCGGAATGTTTGCCAGTTGTAAAGGATTGGCTTGATAGTTATTTTGACCGCATACCAGAAGAAAAAGAGGGAATTAAAAAGTGGGCAGATAAAGGCGACGAGGGTATGGCTGAATACTGCAAGGCCAAATTAGAACGCATGGAAGCCAAGCAATTCTCCGACGATTCCAATGTCTACAACGTAACTGCCGACAACATGGAAATACCCCAAAATCCCGAAGGTTGGTTTGCAGTTATGATTGACATGCACGATTAGGGAGAAGGTGGAGTAATGGACTTTAGATGTACCGAATGTGATTTCGACGAAGATTTAATGCTTATTGTAAAAGACGGAGTTACCCACAGGTTTTATATCAAACCCGACGGCTCGCTAGAACATTACGATTCTGATGGTGATGGGCAGGAAAATTACCTTGAATGTCAAGGTTGTGGCCAGAGATACGATTTGACAACAGATGAACCCCTTGAGTTGCGAGAACAATTCGTACTAATGCGACTTATGCCACCCGGATATTTTACAACCAAACCCGCTACCCTTGACGATCTGAAATTCGAGAAGGTGACACCATGACACCGCTAACACCCGAACAATCACAGATGGTCGAGGAGAATATGGGACTCGCCTATTTCGCCCTAAGAAAATACCGCGAACGCTTCAAATGGCTAGAGGAAGATGATATTTTATCAGCTTGCCACATTGGACTTGTCAAGGCGGCGCAAGGTTATAACCCCGAACTAGGTACAACTTTTAGCACTTATGCCATGCTCGCAATGTATCGTTCCATAATCAGAGAACTGATACCCCGGAAACAGGTAATAGTACCGTTTTCATTAGAGGACATCGTTGATGTAGACCACAATTCATGCTGGCAGGACGTTATAGGTGACAGTGAATCGGCAGAGGACGAAATAATTCACAATGTACTGAGTGAGCAGATAATAACCGCCCTCGACAATATCAAGATGGGTAAAATGTACAAGGCAATTATCAGAACTAATTACTATGAGCCAGGCTTAACGCAGATGGAAATAGCCGAACGATTAGGGTGCAAACAAAAGACTGTCAGTTTGGCATATAGGGAAGCAAGAAAGAAATTGAGACCGATGGTATGTATTGGATAGGAGGGATGCTTATTGGACTACATGGAGTTTTTAGAGAGCAAAAGAATAATTCACCCCAATACAGGACTTGACATATCGCGAGATAAGTTAAGTCCTTATTTATTTGACTTCCAATCGGATTTGACAAGGTGGAATTTGCTAAAAGGCAAATCGGGATTATTCGCCAGCACTGGATTAGGAAAGACCCCAATGCAAGTAGAATTTTCCAACCAAGTACACCAGAATACTAATGAAAATGTTTTAATCCTTGCGCCACTCGCGGTAAGCCAACAGACCGTCAGTGAAGCAAAAAAGATGGGCATAGTTGTGAACCCTTGCCGAACTCAGGATGATGTGAAGCCGGGAATCAATATCACCAATTACGAAATGGTGCAGCATTTTAACCCAGCTAAATTCGTCGGCGTGGTCGTTGATGAAGGCAGCATACTAAAATCCTTTGACGGGAAATTCAGGCAGACAGTTACGGATATGTTCCGAGACACACCCTTTAAACTGAGCCCCACAGCTACTCCCGCCCCGAATGACTATATGGAACTCGGAACGCAAGCAGAATTTTTAGGCGTGATGAAAAGGAATGAAATGCTGGCCATGTTCTTTACCCATGATGGTTCTGATACAAGCAAATGGAGACTAAAAGGACACGCTCAAAAGCGATTTTGGGAGTGGGTAGCAAGCTGGGCGGCGGTGGTGACAAAGCCATCTGACTTGGGTTATGAGGACGGCGACTTTAATCTGCCACCATTGAGGATCCACGAAATAATAGTTGAAACCGGAAAACCGTTAGACGGTTCATTATTCACCGTTGAAGCCAGAACACTACAAGAACAGCGAGAAGCGGCAAGACAGACATTGCCCGAGAGAGTTAAGGCGTGTGCTGAATTAGCAAATGATAGCCGAGAGCCTTTTCTTGTTTGGTGTAATCTCAATTCAGAATCAGAAGCCCTCAAGCGAGCCATACCGGATGCGATAGAGGTTAAGGGTTCAGATGCTACCGAACACAAAGAAAGGGCGGCTATGGGTTTTGCAGACGGGACATATCGCGTTCTGATTTCCAAGGCTTCGATTTTTGGATTCGGGCTAAATTTTCAGCATTGCCACCAAGAATCATTTGTCGGATTAAACAATAGTTTTGAGCAATGGTATCAAGCGGTCAGGCGTTGTTGGAGATTCGGACAGAAAAGCCCGGTTGATGTTTGGGCCATTAGTTCCAACTTGGAAGGAGCAGTAAAAGCCAATTTAGAACGCAAGGAACGTGACGCGGCACTGATGATAGCGGAGATGGTTGAGTACACCAGAGATATTACCAGGAGAAACGTAAGGGCTACCATTCAAGAGGTTACGGAGTATAACCCAACCGTTGAAATGGTTATACCCGAATGGCTAAGGAGTGAAGCAATTTGAATGTATTAGATCAGGTCATAACTGATAAATATAGTATCTATAATGGTGATTGCATAGAAATCGCCAAAGGAATACCGGACAATTCAATTCACTATACAATATTTTCGCCGCCTTTTGAGTCTTTGTATACTTATTCAAATTCACCGCGAGATATGGGAAATTGCACGAGCAGTAAGGATTTTCATACTCAGTTTAAATTCCTTATTGCCGAACTGTTTAGAGTGACGATGCCGGGACGGTTACTCAGTTTTCACTGTATGAACCTGCCAACCAGTAAACAAAATAATGGTTATATCGGAATTAGAGATTTTCGCGGCGAGCTAATTAAGGAATTTCAAGAAGCAGGATGGATTTATCATAGTGAAGTTTGTATCTGGAAAGACCCGGTAGTGGCCATGCAGAGAACTAAGGCGTTAGGGCTATTGCATAAGCAGTTATGCAAAGATAGTTGCATGAGTCGCCAAGGAATACCGGACTATCTAGTGACCATGCGTAAGCCAGGAGATAACCCTGAGAGAGTAGCCGGACCACTTGAATATTATGCTGGCGATGAACCACCCGAGCCAACCAGCAACCCAACCAGAAGAAGCATAGATATTTGGCAGAGATATGCTTCCCCTGTTTGGATGGACATTAATCAAAGTAACACCCTGCAAAAACAATCGGCCCGGGAACAAGAAGATGAACGTCATATATGCCCCTTGCAGCTCCAAGTAATCGAAAGGGGCATGGAATTATGGACTAATCCGGGCGACATAGCATTTTCCCCTTTTATGGGCATAGGGAGCGAGGGTTATGTGGCGGTAGGCATGGGCAGAAGGTTTGTGGGCGTTGAACTAAAGGGTTCATATTTTCAGGTGTCCGTTAAGAATCTACAATCAGCCGCCAATAAAATTGAACAGGAGACGTTATTTTAAGGAGGGATAACATGACAGCCATAATGTTCAAACGGGAAAAACCAATAGTAGCGGATATATTTAATGTAGTCATCGAACCACTTGGCAACACCCGTCAGGTGGTTTTCTTTTGCCAAGATAAAGCGGACAACAAGTACCGCGTCCCAAAATCCGAGGTAGTAGCGAAAGGAGTGACCAACAGTGCCAACAAACCCAGTATCAAGAGTACAAAGCAAAAAAGAAAAGGTAAAAAATCAAATCGAAGAATTACGGCAGCAGCTATTTAGCCTTGACCGCGAGGAAGTTTATGCCACCCAATTAACGGAACTATGCCCCGATTGCAAAGGTTCATGTCAGGAACGCTACACCGACGCAGCAGGGTCTGGAGATTGGCGAGACTGTTCTACCTGTAAAGGCTGGGGTTATGTCACAAACGGAATTAAATGCCCTGAATGTGGTAAGAACCTAGACGACATGAACCATCTGAGACGGCAGAATATGCCCAATTGTCCGTTCTGCGGTAGGTACTTGGGACAGTTGTTCAAGGAAGTAGTGAGATAAGAAGAAAAGGAAGTGTTGTGCGTGAGGGGAACCATTGGACAAAGATATACCCAGTCTATGTTTAAGAGGAATATGGGTACACAGTACGCACCGCCCAAGAATAGCGGGAACAATATAGATTTCAACCCATCCGAGATTGAGCAGATGGAACCAGAGTTTGAAGAATGTCCGCATTGTAAAGGTAGCGGCTATGTAACTAATGGCATTATTGACTATCGTTGCCCAGTTTGCCACGGTTGCGAGGTAGTGCCGGTGAAGGGGGAAGTTTGAATGATTGTTAACAAGGTGGGTAAATATCGGCTACTTGAGGACATAAAAAACAGAGGCACTATTTCCATAGGCACGTTGCCAAAAGGGACAGTCCTCAAAATTACTGGCATTGACCGCGCTTGCCACAAAGTCATAGGCCCTGATTTTTTCGACTGGACATATTGGGACTTGCCGGTTGAGCCGATTAAGGAGGAATCACATGGAAACCTATAAACCATGGGACTTTTGCCGGTCTATAAATTGTAATTCGATGATAAGAACCGAAGAAATGCGGAAAGAATTGATATGCCCCAATTGCAGAGCTTATCAGATGCACGATTATTTGAGGGAGCATGGACAGATTATTGAGGATGGTAATCCCCTGTTAATGGAGTTGGAGCAGTATAAGCGGGCGTTGGAGTTGGCGTGTCAGAAGTATAATTCTGGTCACACGAAACCCTATCAAATATATCCCGATAATTATCTAGCCCAAGCAAAGGCCGGGGGTGATTCCAAATGAACCTACCCCAAGCCCTAGAAATAGTCAAAGACCATATCAGAATCGGCAAAGGCATGGAACTGACCAATGGAGTGCCGGAAGCGTTGGAAATGGTTGCGGAAGAATTATCGGTTACGCAGAAGGCATTGGAGTTGGCTTGCGAGTACCTACATGATGCCATAGAAGGCGATTGTGATGCCTGCCCGCTATCGGATAAATATTTAGATTGTCATTCTGTTACCATCGGTGATTGTTATGCCCGAATTGTAGAACATTTTCTAGCCCAAGCCAAAGAAGGTGCTATCAATGCCGACTGACCTACTTGATCTCTGCCAACAATGCAAAGCCAAATACGAGCATTCCGTCGCGAATCTGTTAAAAATCAACAATGAACTAGAGATTAACAACCAACTCCTTCAAGAAGAAATCAATCAGATAGTGATCAATCCAACAGAATCCGAAGCAATCACGCGCTTCCTCGACCTAATGCAACCCATGATAGAGCGAGTGTCGCAATTGAAAGGCAATAGTCCCGAAATACAGAAGCAAATCGATGCATTTTGGGAGTGCAGGCCGAGGGAAAAGCATGATTAGCGACAACCGCATGGAGTTGTACAAGCAAGGATTGAAAGATGCCGATATAGCGAAAGCGGTAGGTGTAACCCAAGGAGCGATAACCTACTGGCGAAAAACCAGATGCTTACCGTCACATCAAAAATTAAAAAAGAAATCAGTACGGTCGGGTATTTCTTATCAATTCAAACACACAGGCAAGCCCATGGAAACCGTACTAAACCCCGACCAATGCGAAGTAATGTGGGGGTTCTTTCGTTTGCTAATCACAGCAGCAGACAAGAATCCGGGGAAAGTAAACGTGACCCGAATAATTAACTTTTACCGCGGTGAATACGGTGGAGAAGGGATGGAGTTGAACGATGGTACTTAAAAAATTAAAACCCGGGATGACGGTATATGACGTAAGAAAAACAACCGGATTAAACAGGTTTAACAGCAAATGGTCAACATGGGACGTATGCATCAAGGAAATAGACATTGAAAAGGGACTGGTTCTTGCTTCATGGAACAGCAATCCTCCGCAATGGTACGGCATGCATACATGGAGTAAATGGCGAATTAACCGACCCAAGAATTAGCGAATGGAGGTCAGCCATGCCAACAATCAGAGAAATCCTAGAAGCGAGGAATGAAATTGCAGTCCATCGACAGGAAAGAGAACTCACCGAGGACGATCTATTTAAAATCTGCTTCAACAAGCAAGTTGAGGACCGCGACATTAGAGCCAAGAACAAGCAGAACAAGCGAAAGCCCAAGCAAATAACCTATCTAAGCAAGCAAGACAAAGACGCAGTAATCATGCTATCAGCGGTTACACAGAGTCTAACAAATTTAATAGAAGAGTGGGATAGATTAGGTAATCGTCCCACTTTTGTTTTATCTGCGCTGAGAACTGCTAAGACGATGGCATATAAGGTCATGGAGTGGCTTATCAAAGATGTACCGGAGAAGGACTATGTTAGCCTGCTGAGCGATGTGGGGTACTTTCAGATTGGGATTTATGAGTATTCGCCTAAGAGAAGGATGGAGGGATAGCATGGGAAAATTCGCGGGAGATTACGAAGAAAAAGGACAACAAATAGGCGCATTAGTGGACAAAAAGAATCTGCAATACGGAGACAGTACCAATAAAACCGGACAGATATTGGCAATTCTTTACCCCGATGGAGTTACGCCGGAGCAGTACCACGACATGATGCTGATTGCTAGGATGTTAGACAAGCTTAACCGCATAGCCAACGGCAACCAGGGGGAAGAAAACGCTTGGGGTGACATTGCTGGCTATGGGTTATTGGGAATGGAGGATAAGCAATGAGAATTATTCCAGAGTGTAAAAGAATCGAAGTGACAAAAGAACTTGCACCGTTTGTATTCCAATGTGGCTTTTATGCGGGAGCCACAGATACTATAAAGCATTCCGATATGCCACGAAAGGACATGAATGCCGTATTTGAAAACCTATATAACAATTGGCTAAAACCAATATCAGCGGAACTGCGAGAGACCTTAGGCATAAATAAAGCTATCTCATTTCAAACCAGACCATGCGAGATCATCGTTTTTGACATTGACCCCGACGAACTCACTTATGGCAATAACGAAGTGGCAAGAGATGGCGACAAATATGTTTTGAACGTGAAAGAAATGGAGGATTAAGATGAACATAGATTTACCGTCTGTCGATTGGCAAAATAAGGGTTGGACAATACCCGGACAAATTAAAAAGGTGTTAGAAGAAGCAGGAGAAGTTGCCGAAGCCATAGCCGAAAATGATGTAATTAATATTATTCGCGAGGCACTCGATACCGCGCAAACCTGCTTCACGCTTATTGATATGGTCATTACTCAAAATGGCGGCGATAAATATTTCGCTTTGGAAAGCTTGTTGGTGCAGCATGAAGCTAAATTGAGAGCGAAGGGATATTTAAAGCCCGAGATAAGCGCGCTTGATAGCGAATTTTAGGAAAGCGAGGAAAGCGAATGAACCACGTAGTAATTATTTCCCCTTGGCAAAATAGTCCTTCAACATCTTATTTATTTGACTACTAACCGTTCTACTTTCTATTTTTGCTAATTCCTTAATCAAGGTTAATACTTCTTCATCAATAGTTATTGCTGCGGTGGATTTTAATATTTTATTCAAATCGGCAGAAGATTGAGAGCCGGGGCGAATGTTGTAGCCGTTGTTTATGGAATCGCAAAGCGTTATATATGTATCTTCCAAAGCCCCTAATTCCTTAATGGAAGATGCGGAAGCGTCTAACAATTCAATTCTAAATTTATCTTTGCCAAGTTCACGAATGGCCTTCCCTAATTTAGAATTGGAGCATTTGCAATGTTGGTTAAATCTGTTTTTTAAAGCACCTACGGTTTGGCCTATGTAAACCATATCGTTAATCGTGTTGCATACCTTGTAAATCTTATAACTTCTTTGTTCCACGACGATCCTCCTTATCGTATTTTTTTAATAAGTCCTCAATAGCTTCATCCATAAGCTTTGATTGAGGAATACGAGTTTTTTCCGAAAGATGAAATAATTTGTTTTTAAGTTCTATTTCAATTTTAGTGGAATAAGGAACTCTTGACATTACGTTCACCAACCTTTCATGTAAATAATATCATTATATGTAATGACGTGTCAATACTAAAATAAAGGAAGAAGGAAATATAAATGCCATATCTCAATGAAATAACTGTAATGGGCCATGCCGGAAGGGACAATGAGCTTACCTATAGCCAAGCAGGTAAAGAAATTAGCAAATTCAGTATAGCGGTCAGCAGAGGCAAGGATAAGCCTACTGATTGGTTTAACTGCGTATCATTTGGGCAAACCGCCCTGATAGCATCCGAGAGAGTTCACAAGGGCGATTTGGTCATGGTAAAAGGGACTATGCAGAGCAATAAGCACGAGGATAAAACCTATTGGAGTTTACTTGTCAATAGAATATATGCTTTTGGAAAATCAGACGATAAGCCAGCAGAGCAGAATGGCAATACCGGATTCGAGGACTTAGGCCGTGAAGTCAGGCTAGAGGACATTGACATGGGCGAAGAAGAAATTCCTTTTTAGGGGGTCAATATGAACTGCCTATCCTGCGGAAAACAAATTAAAAACAAATCAGTCGAGGGAAGCGACTATATCCGAATCCAAGAGGGTTGGTGGTGCATCGACTGTGTAAAGCGAACCATCACCCGATGGCCTGAATTTTTACGACTGGAGCAACTAGCAGAAGAAGCGAGCAGATACCGAGAAG
>Ga0172381_10004158_pt1 | contig 15052 bp, 19 predicted proteins | sample Leawel6488metaG_FD_119754 | JGI IMG/M metagenome (GOLD analysis project Ga0172381, IMG submission 119754) | Leachate microbial communities from a municipal landfill in Southern Ontario, Canada - Leachate well 64-88 metaG | ecosystem: Engineered > Solid waste > Landfill > Unclassified | place...
TATCTTCTTTCTCTTGTTAAAAGAGCATTTACCCCAAGTGCAACAACAGCACCAACAGCAGCAGCAATAGCAATTGACTTCCAAGGATTAGCAGCAATATAATTCTCAGTTCCTTCTTTTGCTGCAACAGCCCTTTCACTTACATAACCAACTGTTCTTCCAGCTCTATCTTTCACTCTATCAACAAATCCCTCTTCTTTTTTTCGTTCAGCCATATTTACCTCCTTTTTCTTATTTATCTTTTTAGATTAAGTATTATTCCAATTAACAAGGTAATTACTCCAATAAAGAAAAAAGCTAAAGTCTTGCTCAAAGCAAAATATTCTACAAACATAAATATAAAAGCCAAGGCTAAAAATACAACAGCTGCAAATATAACTAACACAGCCATCATTTTTCTAATAATTCTTTGTTCAAACCTAACTAAACTTTCTCTTATTCTTCCGCTAATTTCACTTTGCACGCCATCAAGAACTCTAGAAAAACTCGCTTTCACAAACTCTTTTAGATAATCACCTATTCCCATTTTAAAGTATGCTCTCAAAGACTTAAAAACAAGAATATACAAGAAAATATACTTTACATCAACTATGACAAGGCTTATTAATCCTAAAAGCATAATAAAAATATGAATAAAGCTTTAACAGTTTCAGTTATTCTAATATTATTTTCATTTATTCTAGGTATTTACTTTTATGGCATAATGCCTGACAAAATTGCCTCTCATTGGAATGCTAATGGGAATGCTGATGGTTATCTATCAAAATTCTGGGGGCTATTTCTTCTTCCAATTATTTCTTTAGGGCTATTTTTACTCCTATTATTTATTCCAAGAATAGATCCAAAAAAAGAGAATATCAAAAAGTTTGAAAAGTCTTATTTCAATTTAATTTTAATTACCGTTATTTTTATGTTGTATATTTATCTCCTGTCAATTTTATACAATCTAAATTATAATCTTAATATGACTCAATGGATCATCCCTGGTTTCTCATTATTATTTTTCTATATAGGGATAGTTCTAGGAAAAGCAAAACAAAATTTTACTATAGGAATTAGAACTTCCTGGACTCTATCTTCAGAAGAAATCTGGGACAAAACTCATAAAATGTCAGCAAATCTCTTTAAATTTTCTGCAATCATTTCTCTTTTAGGAATATTTCTTCCAAAATATGCAATAATTTTTATAATCATTCCTTTAATTATCTCAGCATTATACTCGATTATCTACTCTTATATTCTATTCCGAAGAAAAAAATCAAGGTAAAACCCCAAAAATTTAACCAAATTTAGGAAACATAAGCTTTAAATACCGAATTTCTATAAAAATAACATGAAAAGATCAAGTCGTAGATGGAAAAAAAAGCGCCAGATGAGATGGAAATGGCAAAGAAAGAGATTAAAAGACGAGAAGCATAAAAGAAAGCTTAGAAGAATGAGAGCCAAGTAATAGTTAAAACTACTTTAGTTTAAGTTGAATAATAAAATTGATTCAAAAATATCCCTTATTCACAATTTACTTGAGAATAAGGGGTCAAAACAATAAGTTCGCTGATAGCGAACTTACACTAAAAAAGAGGAAAAAATGGTAAATTTTACAGACATTCAAGCAATAACAAATCTTCCATGGTATGTTATATTTATTCTACTTATCTGGATTTTTACTTGGAAAGCTCTAGCCTTATGGAAAGCTGCTAAGAAAGACCACAAAATATGGTTCATACTATTACTTGTAATTAACAGCCTAGGAATACTTGAAATATTATACTTATTTTTGTTCTCTGATTTGCATTTTGGGGAAACAGAAATAAAAGAAAATAAGCCTAAAAAAAGAAAGGCAAAATAAGCTCTAACAAATTATTCAGAAACAGCTTTTACTTTATCCTTAAGTTTATTTTCTAAACTAAGTTTAATCATCTCATGAAGGTTATTAACTAACCCCCTAACATCTTTTCTCACCTTTTCATCTTTCCTAAAAAAATCATTATCTTTCCCTGCATTGTAAATCGCTCCATGAGTTCTATAAGCAATACTATAAGGAGCAAGAATAAATCCCATTTGCTGAAAATAAAAAAAGATATCCATAGATGTTTTAATTGCTCCATCTTCATGACCATCAACAAATATCCCTAAAATCTTTCCAGCCGTAAGACTCTTCTTCCCAAGCAAAGTAACATTCTGTATACAAGTCAGCCTGTCTAAAAAATCTTTGAGTCTTGCAGACATATTATTCCAGTTTATAGGTGAAACAATAATTACTGCTTTAGAATTAAGCAACATCTTATGTAGAACCTGCGCCTCATCAAGCTGATTCCTGCAAGGATATGTGCATGCCCCATCATTCATGCTATAACAACACCAGCAGTGATTAATATTAACTTCATTAAGATTAATCTTTCTATAACTTAATTTTCTATCTTTTAATTCTGTTTCAAATAACTCTGTAATAATACTGCTATTATGAGCAGAATGGGTACTCCCATTAATTAAAAGAATATCTATTTTTTCTCCAGAATATTCAAGTTCAGGCTTCCTTATTTCTTCATAATATTCATTTCCAGAAGAACTGCATTGAGGGCATTTTTCAGGAGGAGAATTTCCAATATGAACATAACCGCATACCCCGCATTTCCAAGTTCTCTCTTTATTTTTCATTTTATTTAAAGTAAATTTAAATTAATATCCCAAAAAACCAAAGCAATAAAGCAATTACTGCATGAACTAAAGCAACAAGAATAGTCAAAAATGCAAAAAGTCTATGATACTTAAAAACAGGTTTATTGAAATAAAATACAGCTACCCCAAGAACAAGGGTAGTAATTAAACAAATTAAAGTAATAAAACCCAGCCATATTGCAAAAGGAATTCCCAGGATCATTTTACAATTATCTTTCCCTTCATTGAAGGATGAATAGAACAATGATAGTCAAAAGTTCCAGCAGTATTAAAAGTATGAGAATAGGTCTGCAAAGTAGCTAAGGAAGATGACAAGATTTCACTTCCAGAGTCTGAAGTTATCGTGTGATCAACATAATCCCCATTTGCCCAAATTACAGTATCTCCTATTTTAACATTTAATTCGCTTGGGTCAAAAGCATAATTGTTAATGTTGACATTATGAATTTGTTCTCCTGAAGAAAGTGTCTGAGAAGCAGGTTTCTGATTTTGTGAACCCATTTGAGCTAAATAAATGCTTCCTACAACTGCTGCTAGAGCAATTACTCCGATTATTATCCAAGTTATAATTTTCATATGAATCAATTTTATTTATTTTTCTTTATATTCCAGTCAAGTTAGGTCTTAAAGCTTGGAAAATCCAAAATGATTTTCTCGCAAAATGAATTTGATTAAGACAATTTTTTTATTCTTCCTTTCATATACTTAACCATCTGAGGATCTTTCAATTCATTCTCGGTCAAATCATGGTAATTTCTTGCATGTTTTGACCCCTTTGCCAGAATTTCATCAACACTATCGCCATCAAAAACATAATCACACAGAGGGCATTTCATTTCATACATTTTACACCTAAATGATAATATTAAAAAAATAAAAGAAGTAATTAACCTAATTTTTTATCTAAAAAAAGAGAACTATTAAAATTAAAAATAATCTTGAAATTGATTATCTTTTTTTCTTCTTAGTAACTTTTTTCTTATTTTCGCATCCACATCCACAAGCCATTTTATTTCCTCCTTTAACACATTATAATTATAACTTGGATCTATTTAACTCTTTGTAAATTTCTAGTTTAGAAAATCAAACAATCTCATCTTCTTCATAAATATGTTTAACACCATAACCTGATTCAGAGATATTAGTTTTTATCAAATCCGGTTTTACTTTTCCATTTGTTTCAACAAAAGCTTTTTTTAACATGAAACTTGCAGTAGCATCTTTGACACCCTTTAACTTTTTTAAATTTTGTTCAATAAGTGTTGCACAAGCCCCACAATGCATCCCCTCAATTTCAACAACAAGCCTTACCATCTTCTAAAAATCAAATCTAAGATTAATAATCTTCTTTCTTCTCTCCAAAGAGAATAATATGAATATTAAGTTTAGATACAAAGATTATTTTTTGTTATAATCTTATTTTTAAACCCAACTAAAATGAATAAATTATGCAAAATTACAGAGTACTTGGCGAATATATGAACTGCGGTAGATATGGAATGTTCTCAGGATGCTTAAGAGCCTTAGATGATTCTAGAGTAATAGGCGCCATGGAAGATGAAGGAGAAGATATTATCTTTAGCAAAGGAAAAACTAAACTAATTTTAGGACTTATGGAAAACAATCAACTTAATTTCTGGAAATTTTCACCATCAGACTTTCTTTCTCCAGTAGTTTATGCCTTAGATAAAACTAATAGAGGAGAATATGATTATGAAGGAAAATGGTCTGCAATGAATCTCCCAAATTCCACAATAATTACTGGAAAAATTGAGGGCCTAGAAGGCAAAGGTCTTAGTGAATTAGGTGAAGCCTTTAAAACTAGCACTCTTGAAGAGACCCTTAATGTTCTAGAAAAAATTGAAAAAAGTAGAATAGAACCTTACCTCCCTCAAGAATTTACTCAAGAAGATATAAAAAAATCTCCAGCTTCTCAGCAAGGTCATTTAGTTTTAAGTCCAGTAGACTCATTTAAGGTTTCTAGAAAAATTTAATATTTAAAAAATAAAAATTTTTATTCATGTTCATGCTCGCACTCTTCACATTCACAAGAAATAGTTCTTTCTTTTTTTCTTCCTATTTTAACCTCATAATCTTCAATTGCCTTTTTCAGAGCATCAGAAGCAAGATTAGAACAATGCATCTTCATAGGCGGAAGTCCTTCTAAAGCTTTAGCAACATCATTTCGTGTTATTTTCTTTGCAGATTCCAATTCTTTGCCTTTTGCAATTTCAGTAACCATACTAGAAGTAGCAATAGCAGCAGCACATCCCATAGTCTTAAATTTTATATCTTTAATGTACTCTTCAGTTTTTCCCTTAACTTTCTTCTTGCCAACTTTAATATAAACTCTCATAATATCTCCGCAATTATGAAGACAAAATGCCTCTGAGGTAAATGAATGCGAATTATTAATCTCTAAATTATGTACTAGTCCCTTATGACTTATTTTGAGAATACTTGTAATAGGAGTATAAAGATAATCCTTATCAAACCAAGAATCAATAGAAGGGTATGATCTCGGTTTATAGTTTACTCCCAAAATTTTGCATAATTTTATTAATGAATCTCTCTGGCCCACATGAATTCTATAACTTTTTTTGTGGTTTACTCCTTTCACAGTCTTAGCTTTTTCAGTATAAATAGAAGGAATAATCTGCTGTCTTATTAATAACGTTTTTAATTGATGAACCAACTGATGATTGATAGTTGAATAGCCCGCCCTCTCCCCAACTCGAGTTATATTCACATAGCCGTCTCCTTTCCATAAACCATAAATTATCGCTTTTTGTTTTTCTACTGGAAGGTTCATAATCAACTCAGGTATTTTTTTATGTTCTGCATAATTTCCAAAAAGCTGTTTAAACCATCTTGCTAATTGGGCATTAAAAAGATAAACTATAACTCCGTGTTCATTTGCTCTTTCCTGAGTTTTTATTTCTAGGTTAAAAAGAGTTTTTGATATTTTGCGTATATCTTCAACTATCTCTTTCTCGTTTATATTCAGTGCAAAAGAAATATAGGTTTTACAGGGTTTATCTTGAATATTGCCCTCCGAAAGAAAATATCCAAACAACCTTAATAAATCAGAATTAACTGGTATTCTTTTAGGAATTGTTTTACTTCTAAAATCATATTTTGGTTTTGGGATGTTTATTTCTAAAAATTCTATATTTTTTTCTTCTTTTAATCTTGGATACAAAATTATATCTCCTTTTTTTAGATTTTGCGCATGATGCCAAGAAGGAATTAGCTTCCGCTTTTCTTTGTTTCTTTTAAATTTTTCATCTGTTGGAAGTAGCACAGCATAAACTAGATGTTCTGGAGTTAAATTTATTTGGCCTAGTTTATTTTTAAGAGTAATAATTGCTCCATTATATTCTCTTGAAGAGGCTACAAGAATTTTTTGATAATTTCCTTCATGAGTTAATACTTGTTGTTTCTTATTGAGTTTAGAGATTTTAGTCAGTTCAGAGGTTTCATGAATTTTCTCTTCGGGCAATAAACAAGTAGGATTTCCAATTTCTCCGATTCCATCTGCATCTTTCATTTCTCCCATATTTCTTGGATTCATGAAATGATCCATTACCTTCTTGCTATAATTTAATCCAGTCATTTTAGTTCAGTTTATTTCTCCTTTTTCTTTTTTGTTAGTTTTTTATTTATTTCTTCTACTACTTCATCTGCATTTATTCCATGAGCAATACATCCTTCTTCAAGACTTTCTCCAAAAGATGCAGGACATCCCACACATCCCATTCCTCTTCCAAATAAAACTTCAATTGATTCTGGATGCTTTGTGATAAGCTCCTGCATAGTTGTTTTCTTATTTATTTCGGACTGTTTATTTTTAGGTTTTGTTTTCTTTGCCATTTTTATTGAATCATTGAGATACTCCTTAATTTATCTACCGCTTTCTTTAGTTCCTTGATAGTATAATCTATTTCTTTTTTTGTTGTTTCCCTGCTTAAACTTAACCTTAAACTTCCATGACTGTTTAAATCATCAAGGCCTATTGCTTCTAAAACGGGCGAACCTTTAAGACTTTTTGCTGAACATGCACTGCCAGTAGAAACAGCAATTCCCTTGTTATTTAGTATTAATAATAAAGCTTCTCCATCAATCCCATAAAAAGAAAAATTAGCATTATTGCATAACCTTTTTTCTTTAGGGCCATTTAATTTAACTTTTCCAATAGCTAAAACTTCTTTAATTAAATAATCCCTTAGTTTCTCCATATATTTAATGTAGGATTTATCCCAGATTTTAACTGATTCACTAAATCCAACAATTCCAGGAATATTCTCAGTTCCCCCGCGCATTTTACTTTCTTGCCCACCACCATCAAGTAAAGGGTAAAGTTCAATTCCTTTTCTTGCAAATAATGCCCCTATTCCTTTAGGCCCATGTATCTTATGAGCATTAAGTGTAACAAAGTCCAGTTTTTGTTTTTCAACATCAATTTCAGTTTTTAAGTAACTCTGACAAGCATCAATGTGGAAATAAATTCCTTTTTCTCTACAAATTTTTCCAATACTCGCAATATCCTGTATTGTTCCAATTTCATTATTCCCATGAATAATTGAAACTAAAAAAGTCTTGGGGGTTATTGCCTTTTTTAATTCTTCAAAGTTTACAAAACCTTCTGAATCTACGTTCAAATAAGTTACTTTAAATCCTTGTTTCTCAAGCCATTTACAAGGCTGAACAATTGAAGGATGTTCAATCTTAGTTGTAATAATATGATCCTTCCCTTTTTCTTTCATTCTAAATGCTAACCCTTTCAAAACAAAATTATTCCCTTCTGTTCCCCCAGAAGTAAATATAATTTCTTCAGGCTTTGCATTAATTGAATCAGCAATTATCTTCCTAGAACTCTTTAAAGCTTCTTCTGCTTCTCCCCCAAAATCATGAATAGATGACGCATTCCCATACTTCTCGCTAAAATAAGGCATCATTACTTTTACAACTTGCTTGTCAACTTTTGTTGTTGCTGCTGAATCAAGATAGACTCTCAAGTTAATTGCACCCCCCACTGCATTGATTTAATATACCTCGATTAAACTTCCTGCATAACTTGCAGGAACATTTTGTTTTCTTGACAAATTCTAAAAGTCTCATTATTTCTTTTACTGCTTTTTTCTCATCTTTTATAATCACTTCAGCTGATTTTTCAATTTCCCTTTTTACCTCAGGAGGAAGAGTAATTGCTGTTCCCCTCTTACTTTTCAAATACTGTGAAACAGCTGCCTTGCTTACTCCTAAAAGGGCTCCTGCCTTCTCATAAGTCAATTTATGCTTCTTAGTAAGAACTTTCGCAAGTTCTTTCCTTATTGCAGGAATAATATACCAAACTTGGATTTCTTGTGGTAAGTTATACATCGGAAAAATTTTGATTGTTTTTGTTTAATTTTTACGAGATAGAAAACAATATCCTTTGTTTTCTATATCTCAAAGACGTAAGTCTTTGAGGAGCCTCATAATTTAGTTAACTATAGTTTACTTCAGAGAGTATATAAATCTTATGATTAAGTATTCTATTGTGAACAATTATTCTTCATAAGTACCCATAGTCAAATGAGCTTTAAATGCAGCAAGTTACATTTTAGTGAGTCCTGAATAAGTCTCTAAAATTTCCTCAATAGGTACACCTTCCCTCAATAAATAAATTGCTTCTTCTTTTGTTAAATCTTCTTTATTTACTTTCTCTACAAGAGGCTCCCTAGATTTAGGAGTATAAGAAGATCCTAAATTCACCCTTATTTCCTGACCATTTTCCCAACATCTTCTTCGACTGACAATAAATTGCTGGAATAATCTATTTTGTTCTTTTACTAAAGAACTATGTCTATGATCAAGTATTTTAAAATCAGATCCAAATTTTTGGATTTCCACAATAGTATCTAAAGGTAACTGTTTATAGTAACTTATATCTCCAACCATTACACTTTTTTTATTTCCAATATATCTGAATCTTTTTTGCATCATTGAAAAATAAGATCCTATTTTTTGATATAACAATATATCCTGATAAATTCTCTTGGAATTATCTGATAATAGTTTTAATGAGGGGGTGGACTCTATAAATTCTTTTATAACTGGCCCCATAAAGAGCTGAGCCCTATTTGCATGAATGGGTTGTGCAATTTCATATCTCTGCTCAAAATCTTCACCTGAAGGATCTATACCCCATTCTTTAGCTAAATGTTCTCTAGAAAATTCTTCATATTTCTTTCCAATAATTTCATCATTACATATCCAATGAGGAATAAAATTTAAGTACCCATCAAGCATAATGCAATTAATCATTCTAGATATTAAGTCTCCTCTTTCAACTAATCCTTCACCTTCTGTTTTTTGAGATACATATTTCTCTTTATTAAATAAAAACCATTTCTTTGCAAGCCTATTTTCTCTTTGTCCAAGATACCAAGTAGCAAGAATTCCTTTCTCCCCCAATAATTGCCTAAAAGAAATAGCTCTTAAGATATCTCTTTGATGAACGTTAAATGGAGAGACCATATCTAGGTTAATAATATCAAATGATTCTGGAAGGGTCTTTATAACATCCTCTAAATTCCCAAAAACATTTTTTGTACCCCTATCTTTTGGCGAAGTTTCATAAGCCTTTTGATCATATTCAATATTGGTGATATTTTGTCGAGGCACACCTAAAGGATCCCAAATTTGTTCAAGTTCTAAATTTTGATGCCCGAGCAAAGTAAGCACTTTTAAAGTTCTTCGAGCAGCAGGCTTAGGATAAATCGTTTGAATAGTGCTTTTTAACATAGCTCTTGCCTTTGCTTTTACTTCATAATCATATGAATCTTTCATAAAAACTAATGTTAGAATCCATTTAAATATTTTACTATTAAGAAGTAACAACTATCTTGATCTAACACCCTTAAAAATAATATTATAAACAATTCCTAAAAAATATTTTCTGTCAACATCATGATTTTTTGCTTTTTCTCCTAAATATCTTGATTCATTTTCAAAATGGCTTAATGAAATATCATAATAATGTACTCCAAATAATCCGGGCTTGTACCTTAATGCTTGTTCCATATGTTCTTGAGGATAATGTTTCCATTCTTCACTGGATTTTGGCCTTACTCCTACTAAACCTAAGTCTCCAGTACTTAAAGAATAAAATTGAGGAAGTTCATCAATCCAATTTCTCCTTAGAAATCTTCCGAAATATGTAATTCTCGGATCATTATGAATTTTTCCAAGAGAATCAAATCCATTTGATTGGATTAATTGAGTTTTCATCTGATCACTTCCAGAGACCATAGTTCTTAATTTTGGAAGTAAAAATTCTTTTCCATCTCGTCCTAAAACTTTCTTCCAGTACATAGGTTCTTCAAAAAAATCTAAAAGACTCTCTATTGAATCATTCATAAAAATTACTCAATTTTAATATTCTTAAAGATTATAGTAAAAGAAAAGATAATATCCCGAAATCTCTCTATTGATTCTCAGCTAAGCCTTTTCTATCTCTGATTTGCTTGATTGTGGCAATTTGCATTTCATTTGGCATCTTCTCAAAATTCTGATCCATCAAACTGGCAATTCCTCTTCCTTCAGTAGCGCTTCTTAAGTCGCTGCTCCAACCAATCATTTCAGCTACAGGTATCTTTGCTTTAAGAGTAACTCCAGAAGGCTCTTGTCTTACATCAAGAAGTTGTCCTCTCTTTCCAGCAACTAATCCTGTTAAAGAAGATAAAAATTCATTTGGAGCTTCAAGCATGTAAATCTGAACTGGCTCAAATAAGCAGGCACTTCCAGATTTCATTGCTAAGTATAAAGCATCTCTAACAGCAGGGTAAACTTGGGCTGGTCCTCTATGGATAGTATCTTCATGCAATTTAACATCAACAAGTGAAATTTTCAGGTTCATGCAAGGTTCTCTTGCTAGTGGTCCTGCATTGCAGACTTGTTCAAATGCATCTAGGATTAATTCAATAACTTCAATCATATGAACTTCTCCTTTAGTTCTATCTAAGAATACATTTCCTTTGTAAATATCTCTATATTGCTTAACTTCATCATTGCTTAATCCGCACTCTCTTAATCTGTTAAATAAAGTATCGTCTTTCTTCTTGATTCTTCCATCTCGAAGTTCTCCTTTTTTATAAGCTTCAGCAACTTCTGCTTCAAGAGGTTCAGCTTTTAAGAAGAAAATATTATGTTTGTTAGGTGATTTTCCGTCAGCAACAGCAGATTCTTTTGCAACAGTTTCTCTAAATACAACAATAGGATTGCTTGTTCTTGCATCTACGCCTTTCTCTGTTCTGATTCTGTTTTCAATAATTTCTAAGTGTAATTCTCCCATTCCTGAAATTAAGTTCTCTCCAGTTTCTTCATTAATTTGGATTTTAACAGAAGGGTCTTCTTTTGCAACCTTTCTTAATACTTCAATTAATTTTGGTAAATCAGCAGGCTTAGAAACTTCTATTGCCTTTGTGATAACTGGTTCAAATATCTGTTTTAATTCTTCAAAAGGAGTCTCTGGCTCTGCAGTTATTGTTTCTCCTGCTTCTCCTGTAACTCCTGCAATTGCGAATACATTTCCAGCAGTAACTTCTTCAATTTGTTCTGGTTTAATACCATTATAGATAAGAACCTGTTGAACTCTTTGTTTTTGCTTTGCAAGATTTAGATAAACTTCTTGTCCTTGTCTAATTGTTCCCGAGAATAATCTTCCAGCTGAAATTTCTTTTCCACTTCTTGGATCAATAACAATTCTAGTAATGCAGAAAGCAGGTTTTGCATTTGGATCTGTTTCGAGTAGTCCTTTACCATATTCAGATTCTAAATCTCCAGACCATATTTTTGGAATTCTGTATTTTTGAGCTTGAGCTGGATCTGGAAGGTGTTTAACTACCATATCAAGAATAACTTCATATAATGCTGCATTTTTCCATGTCCAGGCTTTTCTTTCATCTTCAGTCATGTCATAAATCTTAAGAATATCTTTGAATGTTACACCCTTCTTCTTCATGAAAGGTAAAGATAATGCCCAGTTGTCTCTTGCAGAACCGAATGCAACTGAACCATCATTAATATCAACAAGCCATTTCTCAGCATATTCTTTCTCAGCTATTTTTGAGATAAGGTCATTGAATTCCTTGAATATTTTGATAAATCTTGCTTGTATTTGTTCTGGAGTTAATTTTAATTCTTTGATTAATCTGTCTACTTTATTGATGAATAATACTGGCTTTACTCTTTCTCTTAAAGCTTGTTTTAATACTGTTTCTGTCTGAGGCATGATTCCTTCTGATGCACAAACAAGAACAATTGTTCCGTCAATAGCTCTCATAGCTCTGCTAACATTTCCAGAGAAGTCTACATGTCCGGGAGTATCAATAAGATTAATCAAATATTCCTCTCCTCCAAAATCATGAACCATAGAAACATTAGCTGCATCAACAGTCATTAATCTTTCCTGCTCATCAGTATGCTGCCATGTTGCCATTCCAGCTTCTAAGTCTCCTGCAGATTTTGCTGACATTTGTCCTGCTGCTGCAAGTAAGTTATCAGTAAATGCTGTTTTTCCGTGGTGAATATGTGCAGAAGTACAAATATTTCTGATATTTGTCTTTATCTTCGAGATTCTTGCTATTTTCTGTGACTGTGATTCTTTTTCTACCATTTTTTAATAAAAATTAAATCTCTTTTTTTTATTGAGAAAATTTAAGTAAAAACTGATAATAAAACTCCTTTTTAAACCTTTTGCTAAAATCCAGAATTTTTAGAATAAATTTTATTTTGTTTAAAACTCCCGACGCAAAGAGAGTTTCGCCTAAAGAGCTATTGAATTTATGAAATAATCTCTGTTTAAAATTAATAGCCTATAACTTCTTCAAAAAAAGAAAACCCTTTGCACTTCCAACCTTTTTCAGTAGTACTGCAATTATTTTGATATATAGAATCCCCAAGAGTCTCGGATTCAAAAGGATAAACAATCCCTATACAGAATCCTTTATAATCTGCTGAGGACTCAATATAACAATTGCTAAAAGAATGATAACTGTAATATTTTGGAAAAAGTATTATGCCCAAGATTACTAATAATAAAATAATCAAAATCTTAACAATAAAACTCACTTTTTCGTTTATCTTTTTCACAAAGAATCCAAGCCTTCTTCTCTTTTAAATCTTATTATCTGGAAGCATCAGCCTGTTTTTCAGCTTCAATTCTTTTTGTATATGCAAAACTTTCATTACTTCTATTAAAAGAGGCAATTAGTTCAGTTGCAAGGCCTTCAGCAATGGTTACTTTCTTGTTGAAAGCTTTATCTGATCCGCCATGAACTAGATTTCTTAATGCTAAAGTTATTCTTCTTGATGGGCTTATGTCTACAGCTTGAGGATATCTTGCTCCACCATATTCAATTGTTGTAACTTCATCACAAGCAGCTGCATTTTCTACAGCTTTGATTAAAACTTGAATTGGATTTTCTTTAGTTTTTTCTTGAATTATTTTTAAAGTTTCAAGCATTGTGGACATATTCTTATTATATTTTCCAGAAGCAGTACTTCTCATTAATCTATGTTTCTTTCCTCGGTGTCCTGGAACTCCAATAAGTCCTACAAATCTCTCAATAATATTAATCTTAGCTCTTCCAAACTTTTCAGTATTTCTTCCGTGATTCTTTAAGACTAGTTTTCCATCAATATTAATGTAACTTTGTAAAGCTGGGTCAGTTACCTTAACTTCACTTATTTCATATAAATTGAATATTTTCATTTTATCTTCTTCCCTTCTCTATCTTGCCATGAACAAGTCTATCAAGAGGTTGGTCATTTACTTTAATTACTTGGAATCTAACTCCAGGAATATCTCCTTTACTTCTTCCCTGTTTTCCTCCAATTCTTTCAATAATAACTTCATCATGCTCTTCAATAAATCTTTGAGCTAAATTTCCAGGAATAAAAGCAGTAACTGGTTTACTATTCTTAATTAACTGAACCTTGCAACACTTTCTCATAGCGGAGTTTGGCTGTTTAGCTTCTTTTTGTACTTTTTCTAGAACTATACCTTTAGCTTGATTCTTACCTTCGAGTGGATCTGATTTTTCAAATAAGTGGAGAACTTTCCTTTTATATTTGAACTCTCTCCATTTAAACTTTCTTGCTCTCTTCATTAATTTTCTTGCATTCATTAATCCCATTTTGTTTTTTTGATACCTAAACTTTCAGTTTATCGTTAATTTTCCCTGAAAATTTCAAGTTTCAGATTTAAACTATCATAATTGAGTGTTTTTAAATCTTCCTAAACTTAATATGAAAACCCCAGCTCCAATTAATCAAATAAAGTCCCATTAAGTTAACTACATATATATTACCAGCACTAATGCTTTCCAGAAAAGTAGCTTTCCAAAGATTCAATGCTCAAAATAGGGAAATTTAAACAAAAATAGAATTTTCTCATATTAAAAACATAGATTCAAAATCACCAAAACCCTTCGGGTTTTTTACTCCACACTTTAGTGTGGAGTTTGTTCGAGCAAAAGCAATTTACAAAATAAAGGTTGATCCAAATTGCTTTTGGGAGCAGGGTTTTGGAGAGTCAGGAATCGAAACTACGATTACTGAATAAATCATCGTCGGTAACATAAGAAAAATAAAGAATTTAATTTTTTAATTTAACTAATATTAATGGAAGATAACACCACAAAGTTTTTAAATAGAAATTATTTTAAGACGGAATGGAAAAAGAAAATAAGGTCGAAAGTAAGATTGAAAAAGCAGAATCAAAGCTATTTCATAAATTCAAGAAGAATCCTTGGATGATTACTGCTTCAGTTCTAGGTATACTATTAATAGCTTCATTATTCTTTGCAGTTAAAGGTGTCTCTGTAGGAAAAGTAATCTCTGGAGAAAATGCTGGAGAAAAACTAGTAGGATACCTTAATGAACAAACTGGTGGGGGAGTAACTTTTGTTTCTTCAACAGACAAAGGAAATATCTATGAAATCACAGTTTCCTATAAAGGCGAACAAATTCCAGTATATACTACTAAAGATGGAAAATATTTTGTACAAGGCGCAGTAGCAATTGATGATAAAACAGAAACAACACCAACAGAAGAAACAGCAACAGAAGTACCTAAATCTGATAAACCTAAATTTGATCTATATGTATTCTCATATTGTCCTTATGGAACTCAATTCGAAAAAGCTTTAGTTCCAGTCTATAAATTATTAAGTAAAAAAGCAGATATTAACCTAGTCGCAATCGGTGCAATGCATGGAGAATATGAACATCAAGAATCATTAAGAGAAATCTGTATCCAAAAAGTATATGGAAAAGATGTATTATTCAACTACCTTGAAAAATTCCTAGGTGAAACAAAGATTGGAAA
>Ga0172381_10004159_pt1 | contig 15049 bp, 13 predicted proteins | sample Leawel6488metaG_FD_119754 | JGI IMG/M metagenome (GOLD analysis project Ga0172381, IMG submission 119754) | Leachate microbial communities from a municipal landfill in Southern Ontario, Canada - Leachate well 64-88 metaG | ecosystem: Engineered > Solid waste > Landfill > Unclassified | place...
ACAGGTAGAGAGCACCATTTCTTTTCCAAACTCGAGCTCAACTACTTCAATCTTCTTGATTGGTGTGATGAGATCGTTGATATTCGTGAACAAGTTCCTCTTTTCCCGGTAAGTGAAACAGAAAGCATTGCATATTCTCTCGGCTATAAGCACCCTCGTGATAACAATCTTTCCAATAATGCCGTAATGACAACGGACTTTTTGTATTCAGTCAGAAGGAGTGGAGAAATAACACTCCATGCAAGAAGTGTAAAGTACTGGGCAGATGCCGTTAAACCCCGAACACTCGAAAAACTCTCAATTGAGCGAGCTTATTGGAATAACAGGGGCATCGATTTTGATGTAATAACCGAACAATGCATTGATCAGGAGAAATGTGCAAGTTTAAGAAGATTTCTCGACCATTATCCTTTCTGTCTCTCAGGAATAATCGAAGAAAGAAATATTGACATACATGCTCGAATTCTTATGGATAGACTTCTTGAGAGCGATGAAAGACTTATAACGATATTGCATCAAATTGAAAATGAAAATCAATTTTCTGATGGCAGTATGCTCAGTTTTTTCTATTATCTCGTAGCTCATAAAACAATACCCATTACGTTTAGCGGGAAATTTCTGCCGAGTAAACAAATAAAAGAGTTAATTGATCTTCCAAAATTAAGATCCATTTTAATAGGCGAGGCGTTAAAAGATGGCACTTCTTGTTAATGGTGTCTATAAGCAAATTGATGATGAAGAAATGTTTAGAGTGCTATGTTTACTTCCGAAAGAAGACAGCGTTGTTGTTGTTTCTCTGAAAAGAAAAGGTTCCGTCCCTCTTTGGAAAAATCTGTCAGAAATGGAAGAAAATGTTGACGAAGGCACACTAATTCATATTGAGGGATGCGATACGGTCATTTCTCTCAAGGCATCCATCGTCAGAGAAAATCGCATGGAAAAAGCATGGCAAATTATCCAGCATTTTGTGCTTGATGAGCCGTCTTGTTATATTCCGAAAAACCGAAGTCAATTTATCTCAAAGGCTTCAGAAGAACACAAGGTTCAACGCATAATAGTACAGAGGTATCTTTATCGGTACTGGGCAAGCGGGAAAACGAAATATGCGCTACGCGGAGACTATCAAGATAACGGGAAGTCCAGAAAAAAAGGATCTGAAGAATTAGGAAAACTGGGAAAGCCCAGAAAATATCAAGGAATGGGCGAAGGACGCAATGTTACCGAAAAAGACAAGAGGGACATTGAGTCTATCATCAATTCGTACTATAACAAGAATACAAAATACAATCTTATGTTTTGCTATAGAGCGTTTTTAGAAAAATTCTACAACCAAAGTGATACTGAGGGCAAAACACAACCGATAACGCCTCCAACCATTCATCAATTTAGATATCATGCAAGAAGTTTTATTGATTTGAAACAGCGCATTGGTGAGAAGAAATTCGAGAGAAATAATCGTGGAATTTTGGACAGTTCGAAATCAGAAATCATGGGTCCGGGGAATGCGTATCAAATTGATGCGACCATCGCTGACGTATATCTGGTTTCGCAAGAAAATCCGAAACGGATAATAGGGCGGCCGGTATTATATTTTGTCACCGATACATTTTCGAGAATGATTGTGGGGTACGCAGTTACACTAGAGGGCCCGTCATGGGCTGGCGCGATGTCTGCTTTATATAACACAATAAATGAAAAAACTAAACTATGCGAATACTACGGTGTGCAAATTGAAGAGGCGGATTGGCCTTGTAGCGGCGTTCCGTCGAAAATATTAGCAGACAATGGAGAAATGAGAAGCAAAGCGAGTGACCGTTTAATTACAGGATTAGGTATAACGATTGCAAATGCGTCATCATGGAGACCTGATTACAAAGGTATTGTTGAGAATAGCTTTCACCTGTTTCATGGTACAACCAAGCCAATCATGCCCGGAGCAGTCTATCCTGACATGAGAGAAAGAGGAGGTCGTGATTATTCTCTAGATGCAAAACTGAATATGTTTGATTTTAATAAAATACTCATCCACTACATTCTTGGCAGTAATTCAAGGCTAATGCAAAGACACCCACAACTCGACCCGGATATCATGCGCGACAAAGTTCCTGCTATACCTCTAAAATTATGGAATTGGGGAATCAAAAATCGATCGGGACTTTTGCGCCAGGTAAATATAGAACATGTCAAAATACAGCTCATGCAAGAAGAAACGGCGAGAGTGACCGGAAAAGGCATCAAATTTAGAAATCTATATTACACTTGTCCGTATGCTATTAAGAACGATTGGTTTTCTGAAGCGCGATCGAAAAAATCCTGGAAATGCAAAATTTCGTTTGATCCAAGAAGTAGTGAAGAAATATGTTTACGCTTCGATAACGGCACTTATGAATACTGCAAACGTGCACGCTCTTCTGAGGAACAATTTCTGGGCTGGAGCCATGAAGAAATTGCTCTTTGGTATGAATATAATCAAGTCGATCGCAAAGTTCTCGAAAAACAAGCCGCCAAGAAATTATCCGAACATCAAAAAGACATCATGGCTGTTATTGAAGCCGCAAAAAAGCGAGCGATGGAATATGATGATCAAAGCATAAAGCCAGGAGAAAAGAAAAACATCCGATTCAATCGAGCTAATGAATTAATCCAAGAAAGAGAAAAAGAGGCATTCAAAAGCCCACAAAGCACAGTACCAGAAGGTGCAAAGTCTGCTTCGACAGATAAGAAAGCCAGTTCTATAGTGGATTATTCTTCAATACTAGAAAATCTCCAAAGAAAAAAGCGTGAAGAGCAAAAAGGAGATGACCCGTTATGAAGTACTGTAAAAATCTCATGAATGCGAAGGCATTATACTCGGAACCCACACAAAAAGCATATAGAGGTAATCCCCTAATTGAAGCACTTCCGAACCCAATGTCTATCGATGAAATTTATGAGCAACTCTCCGATTTGCCTTCATTTGACGAAAAGGAGAAAATCGCCAGAGCGAGTGATCGTCTTCAATCTCCAGCACAACTCCTAACGTGTTTTCAACCATTGAGCGTACATATTGAAATGGTTCGGAAAATTTACGGTTCAATCATTCAAGGATATCAATCTCGTAATCCGTTGCTTCCCGAGTATTCGATGGATCTTTCACAGTTGCACTCCAGTGTGATTTCCAAAGACTCTGATTTTTTTAACGTGAACCTCTCTAATGCTGTTTCAGCAGGTTCTTCCATCGTGGGATACTCAGGAGTAGGCAAAACATCATCAGTCAAACGAATTCTAGCACAATACCCCCAAACGATCAGCCACGAGGAATACAGAGGGGAGCCGTTTAACCACAAACAAATAGTCTGGATGAAGCTTGAATGCCCGATTGATGGAAGTATAAAGGGACTATGCACTAGCTTTTTCATTAAATTTGATGAATTGACCGGAGATCATACATATGTGAAATATGTTGAGAAGGGTAGAAATTCAACCGATCAAATGATTCCCCAAATGGCTCTAATCGCCCGGAGACACAGTTTAGGTGTGCTTATTATTGATGAAATCCAAAACATCAGTGCTTCAAAAAGTGGTGGAGCAAAAAGAATGATGAATTTTTTGGCGAACATAGTGAATACGATCGGTGTCCCGATTTTTCTTGTTGGTATTCCTGAAGCACTTCCTTTTCTATCGAATGAATTCATGATTTCGAGGAGAGCAACAGGAACGGGGGCAATCATTATGAAACCTCTTCCTTCAGAAAGTGCAGATTGGAATATCTTTTTAAATGGCATATGGGATTATCAATGGACCAATATAAAAACGCCTATGGATGAATCGATTTCCCGGAAAATACATAAACTGAGCGGGGGGATTGTTGCCGTGGCAATTAACTTATACATTGCAGTGCAAGAGGAGGCGATTAAGAATGGCGAACTCGGGAAAAGTGAAAAGATAACGCTCAAGCTTATAGATGAAGTTGCAAAATCTCCGAAATTCTGCATGATTAGCGGGAAAATCGAATCGATAAATAGGGCGAATTTTCAGTTGCGTGAAGCTAAAAAAATAAATAACGAAGAATATGAAGGTTTGTGTTTGGATAATGGAGAGGGAAAAATTCAGAGGGACTCAAGTAAGAACGATAATCAAGTTCGTGATGATGAGCTCCAACGCAGAATCAGTTTAATCCCGAATACGAATGAGAAATTTGAAGCGCCTGTGCCGTATACACAAGAAACCCTTATGAATCGGGGGCAGCATGAAGACCCGATTGATAATATTTAGGAGCGATCATGATCTCTTTCTTTCCCCGTCTATATCCGGATGAAATCCTTTTCAGCGCGATTGCGCGTTATCATAAATACAGCGGTAATCCAGTAATAACCGATAGCGTTAGGGATCTTTTAGGCGTTAACAGAGTAAATGCAACGATTGCGTTCACAAAAAGAACGGGATATCTGGCAAAACAAACCAAAGATATGGGAATAAGCTTTGACGACCTGCTGATAGATCATACATTTTTCCCTTTGTACACAGTTTTTCAAAGACAGGAAATAGTCGTAAAAACCATTGAGTGGGCTCGATTTGACACCTCGTTTAATCCATGTGCAGCTTTGGGAATCACTTATCAGGAGTCAGGACAAATTACGCGCATGAGATTTTGTCCCCAATGTTTAATCCACGAAAAAAAAGTATATGGAGAAGGGTATTGGCATAGAATTCATCAACTGCCTGGAGTGAGCGTATGCGAAAAACATGCGAGCGTTTTATGTGAAAGCGATATTCAAATGCCTGGAACAGAAAAAAATCAATTTGTCTGCATAGAAGATGCAGGCGTTTGCTCTGAGCTACATGTGTATAATTTTAATCAGAGTGAGTTGAATATTGCACTTAAAGTATCACAGAATTACGAGTGGCTGATTAAAAATTACAATTTTGCCCGGAAGCAGTATCTACGGGATAATGAATTCAAAAAAACATATCTCTATTGTCTGAAACAAAAGGGATACACAACAGAAAACAATAGTGTGAAGACCAAAACATTTCTCGATGATTTTCAGAACTATTTCGGTCGACTGTTGAACATATGGAGTGTAGAGTTTAACCCCAAATCTTCAAGTGCTTGGCCGATAAAAATGTATCGCAATGATACCACAAAGAGGAATAGCATCTTGAGGCATATACTTTGTTCGATTTTTCTTTTTGATGGCTTGCCCCAAATAATCGAAAGCTGTGCGAGCGGTTCTTTTTGCGAACGGAAAGCGCTAGTCTATTCTCAACCCAAACAATTTGGCAGTAAGTTAGAAGTATACAGGAGCGCTTGGCTGAAGGTTATACTTAATAATTCTGGAGCGTCGGCCGCTGAACTTCAGAAAAAAAACCAATCCATATATATATGGCTCATGCGCCACGATAAGGAATGGCTTCAGCGAACCACACCGCATTCGAAAAATCGAAGACATTGCGTTAAAATGCGGGATTGGAGTGCTTTGGATAAAAAAATTGAAACAGCTATTCAAGTTGCCGTCAATGAGATGATTAAAAGTGATTTACGACCAGAAAGGATTTCCAAAGCGAAGATTGCAAGAAAAATCGGATACAACTCGTACCTATCTAGAAACAATAAACTACACCGATTGCCATTAACAGATGAATCTCTCAAAAACTTGGTGGAGACACGTGATGATTATCGAAAACGCAAAATCATATGGGCTGTTAAAGTGCTCCAAGGAGAAAATGTGGAGATATCAAAATACAGACTTATGCGAAAGGCTGGAATTCCCGACAGTATGACAACTGAATACTGGAACTTCATAAAAGAGAAAAAACAAGATTGACGGAAGAAATAACACTTCAGACTTTGAGACAGTTGTTATATTTATGGTTCTCTCATAGGAATGCTTCTAGCAACAGATAAAATTACTATATTATCCTTCACTAAAAAGCTCGGTGTTATTAAAAAATGATTTCTTGAATAAGAGGGTAAATAAACGGAATTGATCGAAAACTCTTTCATCTTGAATTGATTCCTGCAAAAATGCATATCAGTATGTATTTATTCAAGTTCAATGAAGAAGGTCAATAGACTGCTAATAAAATCAGTTCTGCAAACCGCATGGCAGAGCGAGACTCAAAGTGTTTAATTGTTCTAAATTTCAAATGCTCTAACTTACTCAACTGCTCCTTATTCCAATGTCCGGAATTTTGAAGAAGGCAGGCGATTATTTTATCACGCATTTCGTCAGGATTCCCTCGTCCAGAAAAGACTAAAGTGGAAAGGCTCCAACTATTGGCATGACTCACCTCAATGACGTATATACTTTTGATGTCATTCAGTTTAATACGAGCGACAGAATACGTTCGTTCTTGACAGCTCGTTGCCGAGGCAAAAACTTTCTGCGCTGGGAGCGGATAATTATCAACTGTTATTTCCCCGAATTGCGAAGTCGAACGAAGAATATCTATTGCTTCATAAAAAAACTCGAGACCATCCGGAGCAAGTAGAGGTTGAACAGCTAAAGTTGAATTCGTATCAATCTCAATGGGACGAGCCGGGAGGCCTTCACCGCTGTCTTGCGTTGTATATTGTGGAGCTGGAAGATTAAGATCACGTAATACTTGTGCTTTTACTACTTCCCTAAGATTTTCGCTCCGTTTTTCGACCTCGGGTAAATCAAGAAAATTGATAACCTCTTGAATTGGATTGCTTACTTTTTGTGGCTGTCCGGACGACGCCCGATCCGACGCATTAATAATCAGACTATTATCATCATCATCCTGATTGACATGGACGTGTTTATGGTTCCCAGATTTGTTAAGGCCATAAGACAAAAGCGGATGATTTACGGTTATTTTTTTATATGGATATGAAGGATTGTTCACTTCAAAATGCAAGACAAGAGTTGTTTTTCCTGATGATAAGCCATAATATGTAATTTTCTCATCATTGCATAAAGGGAAAAGTGTTTCAACGAAAGTGTTCGTTAATGAGACAAACACTCGATTCCAAGCTTCGCGTAAAAGTTTGGATCCTTTTATCCAACAGAAATGTATAATGTGAAATTTCGTCAATAACGATTGTGGATAATCGATAGTCAAATCAATATGGAATGTCCCGTCTATGTCCACGTATTCTTGGTCACTTAGATCATCAAGCCCGGATGAGGTTAATATGCGATTTGCTAGAAAAACCGATGGACATAACAGTTCTTGAATGATGGATATGCAGGGGAAAACTAGCGTTCGCCCATCTCGATGCTTTAGAACTTGACACCTTTCGAAACCAGCACGCGTATCGCAAACTGAAAGAGGATACAAGCCTCTTGGAATTGCATCATACGCCTTTATCAGGGAAGAACTTGTGATGTCAGACGCTGTAAAATGACCATTTGGTTTTGTTTGTTTCGTTATGTCTCGTAACCCATTTGAATAAAAAGATCCAAGTGATAAAAATGGCAAAGTGCCCCATGGAACAATAACTTTGCGAATTTCACCGTTAGATTCAAAATAAGCGTGAATCATACTTCCAGTTTTTGGAATACGGACGGGCGAAGATAGCCAGTATAGAGTTGCTTGCTCATCTTTTTTGAAGGGCCAGTAAAGAACTAGTATTTTTTTGGTATTCATATCTTATCCCCAATCAACAATGCAGTTTCAATGCGCTCGTTATTAGGCGTTATCCCGGAATAATACAGATTTCAAGTTTGCTCTATCGATTGTCTGTTATCATGGTTGACCATAGCTATACTTTCGACATCCTTGCTAATCGCTATTTTCTTTTTAATATTGTCCCATTTATTCGACCATTCTTTGTTGTGCTCATTAAAAATTTTCGTTGACAATAGTGTTTTAGAAGATGATTTAAGGCATTCGTAATCCATAACATATTGAATAATCTGAATGAGTTGATTGGGATGTGTAATGCCCGTTTCTATGAAAATAGCGTGAAATTGCTCATATAGTTTCTGAACTCTGTTTTTGTATACAATCTGTCGTGTAGATTTTATTAGAATTACTCCAGAAAAGGTGAACTGAGCTAGAATGAGGACAATCTTTTTATCATGAAACATCAAACAGGAAAAAACAAATATCAACAACCAGATAAATGCCTTGACGCGTTCCCGCCAAGCTGTAATTTTTAAGTTATTTACACTAAAGAAAATGTTCTCAAAACAATTAACCCCCATCTTTATTATCGACGGCATATGCGATTCGTTATTGTAATAGCCTTCAGTTTGTAGTTCCGTTATATTTACGCCGAGGGAATTGCAAAGAAAGTCTTTCCGACGTTCAAGTTCGGCATCATAAAAAAGCCAGATTTCAGCAAATGTGCAAGTTGTGACATAACCTATTGAAAAAATGAGAGCAAATATAAATACAAGATTATGCCAAGAAGAGGGTGCGAAAAGCATTGCTATTGAAGGGACAAAATTTGCGTAGAACAAAATCTGGGAAATACTTGTAACCATTATCAATCTATCAAAAAACGGTCTAATTTCATCTCTTTTACTCATGTTTTTTACCTCCATTTTGACCACTTAATGTTTTTTTATCTCTCTGATAGCATATACACTCAAATTCTGACGCGGCTACCGTGAACAATGTACAATGCCAACATAGACGAACAGGAAGATTTGAACCACATGGGCACAAAGCGTTTGGTAAAATTGGTCCTGAGGATCTTACCAGTGACTCAAGTAAAGAATCCACTTTTTTGTCTGTATTGACAAAGAAATAGTCTTTATAAAACTCATAAATTCCTGCGTTGTTGTGAGAGCGCTCGCCAAACGGCATGCGCCCATATATAATCCAAAAATTGAGGGAATAGAAGTAAGCCATAACAAATTCATTCATAAAGAAAACTAATGTAGGATTCTTCTTGATTTTGAAAGCAATTTCCGTTTTGATTCCCAAACAGAGAGGCTCGCCGGGCTTGTAGTGTGAGTAATTTTCGGGAATCGTATTCGAGATCTCCCAAACCAAAGGTATGTCTAATGGAAAATTTGTTGTAACCCGCATTCTAATTTCACATTCTATCGGGAGTGGAATGTTATCCAACTCCCGGAAGCACTTAACCGATCCGGTAATTATTAGAGCATTTTTCTCTTCTTGGAGTTTTAGTTGCGGATGTTGTAATTGAAGTTCAACAAACTGTTTTTTCAAATCGCCGATCTGCATTATTCCCTCCATGGTTTTGTCTGCCCAACCTGCGGATTAAAATTGATGTTAACACTATTGGGAATTGTCGAAAGTCTAATGTTTTTTCCAATTCCTCGATCCAACGAAGCAAAATACGTTTCCTCCGACTCATTGATGCTATCGATTAAATCTGCGCGGACTGCTTCGAGCCATCGGAAAAAGAAGGTTACATCTTCATTCGTCCAATTTTCGGTGTAATTATCATTGTGATTCACGGGATTTCTTACTGTCCACTTTGAACCGTCATTTCTGATATGGGTTAATGTTGGATTATTTGTCTCGAAAAGCATATGATTTTCGCTGCTCAGGCCTGAGTACTGACCTAAGGTTTTAACCACATATTGCAACAAATCATGAACGGTAATTTGGGGCGATGCTGTTTGAGCAATTTGTGCACAAAGAGTTGTGATTATCGCCGAAATAGGTTTATTATCCCTTTTGGCGACAGAGTAGAACATATCCCTATGGCGTTTCAGAAGTTGAATTACTCGCTGTAAAGAAGATCTCTCAAGCATTGGAGGAACGTCTTCAACCGAGTTGTAAATATCTCGGTTCCTTTCAAATAATTGCTGCCTGTTCAATTCTCTTTGGAGCACTAGAAAAGGCTCATTGATGCTGTCAAACCACATCTTATAGCCGCGTGGATTGCTTTGAGACCAAGAATAATTTTTTGTAATAGGGTGCTTGTTAGTTATAGCAATGGATTTCTCGGCATAAGTGCTACTGGTGCCATATTTTAGTTCCTGATCAATTTTATCCCTTGATTCATGGACGCTTGGAAGAATATCCATTGAAAACCCAATATCACCACTTTGCTTTGCATAGGAAAGAGTCCAACAGCGATCCCATTCTTTGAGGTTCTTGCTTGAATACAATTCACTTCTTTGTAATGCTGATCCAACTACCCATTTTGTCTGTCGAGCGCTTGTTTTCTCCTTATCTGCTGTTAATTCACACACCATATCAATGTCATAGTCGCAATCATTTCCGTTTTCAAAAGGTCTAGTAATTGTACCCAAGGCAAACGAGCCATGCGGATAAATCTCACACTCTATGCCTTCTGACAGCAAATATCGAGACATAGCCTGATATTTCTCTGAAGCATTTTTATACATTGTGGGAGAGATATCCAAAGTTCGGGAGATTTCTTCTAGTATATTTGTTCGTTTCATATAGCCTCCTTTTTTGACTTGGTGTAACGGCTCAACTATAGATGAGCCGTTACACGCTAAGTAGCTGTCCCAATTAATGGACAGTCGTTCAGTTAGTTATCTTTTGGTGGGAATGGGTCATTTCCGTAAGAGTCTCGCTCGCGAATCTGACCATTGCGACCATGAATGAATAGCTCACTTTTTTGATTTTTAGCGATGGCTCTTGCAATCTCCATTGCAGTTCTCTGGAACTCAACTCGGACAGTTGCCCTTTTGTTTCCTTCGCCTTTAACTTGCCAGCCACCATCTGGATGGGGTGTAACGTGTTGATTTTTTGCCATTTGCAAAACCCTCCTTTGATAATAATCATGTTGATTGTTCTATATATCAACTTGTAATCAGAGAGTTCAGCAGCAAAATTCCACCCTTTCCGAGCCGTGATTAACCCATAAATGTTGACAGCTTGCTTACTGTAAGTTAAAGTAAATTAAGGATTCAATTCACCAACTTCAATCACAAGTCATTTATGGAAAGTTCCTGTCAGATGATCCAAATCTGGCAGGGCTTTTCTCTGTTTTTCAAGATGCTTTTTCATCATATGATGAGCAATAGATCGAATTCAAGAATAACTAGCATGCTCCGATTACTGGTTTTCTTCATTCGGTTGGCTTAATTCTTCCATAAGATCCGATAATGTTTTCTCTTTGTTGTTGGCTTTTGCTTTCTCCTCCTCTTCGCGAATTTCGCACATCATTTTTAGCCGATTCCCCAATTTTCTGTTGATTTGACATGCCAAATTTAGTTTTTCGAACGTTCCATTATCTGCAGAAGCGAGTAGCATTTTGACTGCAAAAGTATATCGCTTAAGCAATACATCAAAGTCCATGTTTTCAAATAAACAATGAAAGTCCTCGGCTTTGTTCCGTTTTTCAATACACTCAATCTGCCGCGCATTTTTTCCTGACTCAATTAGCATTTGTCTCCTGGTTTCATCGAGCTTGACTCTGTAAAAACTTTCCGGACCGATTCCGTAAAAAATTGATAATTTCTCAAGATTAGTATTTGACGCCTTACTGCCTCCTGTTTCCCATATTGATATGGTCGCTCTGTTCACATTTATGGCTTTGGCAAGATCCTCCTGTGTTATGCCATATATTTCGCGAATTTCCTTCATGTTATTCATATAGCTCACCTCGTAGTGATTATACCATAAAAAACAACAAAGGGCAACAAGGGGAATGTTACGCATGTAAAAGAGCGTTAGATTTTGGAGTGCCCTTCACGTAGTAGAAAGCCTATGGGACCATGTTAAAATAATAGACAATCTGCTAAGATGGAAAAGGGTTGAAAATGCTCAGAAACGAGCGCGAGTAAATCGAAGGGATAACAATATGGGCTTTAAGGAAATTCTTGAGTATATCAAAGCACCGGCAAGAACGGTCGTTGTTCTATTGGCTTTTTGCAGCACATTTTTATTATTCCCGGAGTCTTTTATGAACTGGCTTGGTTTATTGACCTTCAGAGAAGAGTATAAAACGTTTATTGGCGCAATTTGGTTATTATCTATTTGCATCTTGTTAATCATCATCATAGAAAAAGCAGTACAATTTTCAACTCAGAGGATTAAAAATTCTCTGAGGAATAAAAGAATGATCAAGCAACTTTTAAACTTACAAGATTATGAAAAAGATATTATTCGAAAAATGTTTAAAAGCGATGCATATACAATGCCGTTTGATATGCTGGCCGGAAAGCACGCTCGCCTTTCTGAACTAGGTATTATTTTTCAATCTTCAAATTTAGCTTTGCCTGGTGGGCGTGGAGCAATGCTTATTGCTTATACGTTACAACCGTGGGTTACAGAATATTTGAACAATAACGAAGATTACTAAAGATATGACAATTAAGCGAGGTAAGATTAATGGCTGTAAAAAAAGCGAATTATATATCTCTCTTTGGGCGAGCTGTGATGCATTAAGAAGCGGTATGGATGTCTCGCAATATAAGGACTACATACTTACACTGCTGTTTGTTAATTATGTATCAGACAAGTTTAAGGGCGTTGCTTACGGCGACATCGATGTTCCCGAAGGTGATAGTTTTGACAATATGCTCGCGTTGATTGGTAACAAAAACTTTGGCGAGGGTATTGATAAAATTATCGCGAAACTTGCTGACGCCAATAATCTTCGAGACGTAATTGATAACGCGCACTTCAACGACGAAGGTAAACTTGGAAGAGGCCAGGAAATGGTCGACAAATTAAGCGATTTGCTCGGAATATTTCGCGACCAAATGCCAAACTTCAGCCGCAACCGCGCTGACGGCGACGATATAATTGGTGATGTTTACGAATATCTGATGAGGAACTTCGCCACCGAAAGTGGCAAGAGCAAAGAGCAATTTTACACCCCAGCCGAGGTATCGCGTATACTTGCACAAGTTGTTGGGATGGAGTACGCAAAGGTGGACGAGACTTCCTTGTACGATCCAGCCGTATGATACTTATCGATTGTGTGTAAGTTGTTTAACGTATTGAAGAAAAAAATACACATAAGCAGCGTTATTTTCGCCTGATAATCAAATTGAAGCTGCTTATAACTTTACAAAGTCCAAATGATAATCAAGCCCGAAGATTTATGTACTGATTAAATTGCTTACGGGTACAGATCTATCCCAAAGGCTTTGCTTGAGTAGAGTCTTTATGCATTACAGCCACTATGTTACTTTGGCATTTAGGTGCGTGAACAACAGAACACTGGGTCAGTGAAATGAGACAATAAAAGTACATGACGCGAGCAAGTAAGCTCATGGAAGGACATTTGGGTCGATGAAATGAGACCGTTTAGTATATCATGAATCAAGTGTACATACACGATGAAGTTCGGCGTAAAGATACTGAAGCTTTTTCATGCAGTATTTATTTGATTCTTTTATAAACTGAGAGTATGATTCAGCTATCATCAATAAGTCATATTACGTTATTTCATTGCTATATGATCCGTGCCGTAGAAATGCGTCTGTTGAAATATGAGGTGATCATCTTGGCTACAAGGAGCATTATTCATTCTGTTCATATCCAACAAAAGGAACATGCAAAGGCTTTTGTTGCTGCGCTTGAACGAGCTCAAATGAAGAAAAAAAGACGTTGTAATCAGTAAAGCAGTGAACGAACTTGCAGTTGACCAGATTAAGGAATATTTCGGCGAATGAGCTTGTCTGGCATTAATACCTTCGGACAAGCATATATAATTGATGAACTTTCAGATATGCCCTTATAGTTTACTAAATTTAAATAATTCTGGATGATTAAGTTCAAACAATTCTTTTTTGCATAATGATGATATATGTCTCATATCAAAATCTCCTCGTAATATCCATTCGGGTACTACGATATTCTGAACTTTTAGACGGTCAGCATTAATGCTCATTAGCATTTCGAGCAAGTTTTTGCGATGAATCAATTGGACCTTCAATTTTCGGGCTGCTTCAAATGCGTTTTCAGTAAAATATGAATTTGTTACCACCATAGCATCATCACACTTATAGAAGTGCTTCCCGGAAAAAACTTCTTGAATGGCACTGTTCGATACTTTTGTTGATAGTCGTTTACATTGAACCGCAATTTTTCTTTCGTTTTTATTAGTGATGATGTCAACGCCATTATCTCCTGTGGCAGGAGTAATATATGTGTTTATATATCCGAGTTTTTGTAGCAAAGCAGAGACGAAAATCTCGAAATCATTACCAGACATCTTGTCAATATCATCCATGGTATAATCGAGTTTTGATTTTTTCACCTCAATAATATAAATTTCCCAGGCAAGTATTATTTTGTGTTCTTTATTCACATGTAATTCTTGCAACTCTGATAAGTTTGCAATAGGTGGTTTATGCGGTTCTGGAGGTATTTTCATTGACACTTTTCCGGAAAGACAATATGAACAAATATGCGATAGAACTAACATAAAACCACATAATCCTAATGGAATGACGGATGAATTATTTTTTGATAATATTTCATGGATATTTATCAATAATATTCCCGTTATAGGGAAAGACAGAGAATATACCCATAATGCTTGTCCTAACAGAAAATACTTGCCGCGAGCATCTTTGAAAGTATTCATATCACTATTATATTTTTCCATTCTCGTAAATAATTTTCCGTCTTCCTCTTTAGTTATTTCTTCCATAAGGCATTCACAGCATTTTGGTTCGATTTCCTTTGTGTCTGGATTGAGGTGACCGTATACAGTTCGCGAATTGTTCTTCCCCCACAAAAACGACTTCATATTACCATGAAGGGGACACACAAGATCAAGAAGTCTTTCGGTGGGGGTGTATGGTTTGCTAGCATAATATCTGCGGTGATATGCCATAGTAACGCCTTCTGTTTTGGTGCTAAACAATGAAAATCCCATATGAATCGCATAATTATTCTAACGAAATTATACATTAATGTAGTAGCAAAGTGAAATTATGTCAACGCCGGATTTATTTTGTCCGCACCCCCCATGATCAATTTTAGTCCGGCGGTCACAATAATAGAATGTACGAGTATTAGCAATACAATAGAAATAGAATTCATTCAAATATGAGGTAACAAGTGTCTCTCACACATAAGTTTGCTCATTTGTCGTTAGTTGATGGTTGGTTGCGAGGAGAATCCTCATAATTTCATTGTTTAATTAACGATAGTTTTTTGTAAGTCTATACCACGCTTGACT
>Ga0172381_10004160_pt1 | contig 15046 bp, 15 predicted proteins | sample Leawel6488metaG_FD_119754 | JGI IMG/M metagenome (GOLD analysis project Ga0172381, IMG submission 119754) | Leachate microbial communities from a municipal landfill in Southern Ontario, Canada - Leachate well 64-88 metaG | ecosystem: Engineered > Solid waste > Landfill > Unclassified | place...
ATTCCACGTCCGAAACAACTGTACGCCCCGACACCCCCGAAAGGAGGAGTTATGAGCACCCTCAGCGAAGAGGAAATCATCAAGATGGATGGCACGATGCCGAACGGGCCGTCGAAGGCCGCGAGCGATGGCGTCGTATGGCTATCCATCGCCCTGCTGACGGTAATCGCCGCCCTGAGCGGGTTCGCACTCTGGAACCCGTTCCACCTGTGACGAGCCGCCCAACAACGGTGGCGTGAAGGTCCGAGGCCCCGAGGCCCACTTTCACGCCACCAGTTGTGCGGCTCTTTTCTTTTTGTCGGTCTTTCGCCTAAACTCCGAATGCTATACTAGGGATAATGCAAGCGCAAACAACTCTCACCGAAAACTCGACGATCCAATACTGGACATATCATCAGTCCAAAAAACCAACGATCGTTATGATCCACGGCTTCACCGGTAATCACGAAGGATTTCAGTATATCGAACCACTTCTGAAGGAATACCGATTAATCATCCCAGATCTTCCAGGATTTGGCGCCAGCACCATTACACGCGATGACTGGTCGATCGATTCAATCGCAGCGCTCCTCAATGATTTCGTCGCCTCGCTCAAACTCAAGGAGCCACCGTTTATATTCGGCCATTCGATGGGCGGACTTGTCGTCAGTAGCATGCTGTCGCAAGCACCAGTAGGCCTGTATGATCCGCATGCCATACTTCTCAGCCCCGTGCCAACACCGATTCGCAAAAATGACGCGCGACGTCCAGGCGCGATTCTTGGTGCGTTGCAATACAAAATTGGCGCGCATGGCGGGCGGGCGGGCAAAAAACTCGTCACGAGCCGCACGATTTCCCGCGCCCTGACAAGTTTTATCATGACAACCACCGACAAACAGCTCCGGACCGAAATTTATCATCATCATTTCAAAAACCTTGAATATATTTCAAGCATTGAATTTTACTCGAAACTCTACACCGATATTAATCGCCTTGGCGCCATCAGCTACAAAGACGCGCTCCGTCGCTACAAAGTACTGCTCATCACTGGCGACGCCGACACCGTCACCCCGCTCAGGGAAGAGCGTAAACTCATCGATGCCATTACACCCGAACAAGTTATTGTGCTCGAAGGCGTCGGCCACCTGACACATTACGAACGCGCGCCAGAAGTAGCGCGCGCCGTGCAGACATTCCTGAAATAAGTAAGATTACTTTTCTTTACTGCGTTTTTCGAGCAGCTCGTACTCGCGGATGCGATCAATCAACCGCTCCGGGCGCGACGCCAATTCAATTTGCTTGGCGTTAATCGTATCCTCATAGAGTGACACGAAGGATAAAAGCACCTGATTGACGTCATGTTTCTTTGCGATACGAATTGACTCTTCGGAAAATTGCTTACGAACCTCTGGTTTGGTAATAATTTCGAGGATTCCCGCTGCGCACTGCTCGTCGTTATCAAGATCAAACAGATAGCCGTTCTTTCCCTCGTGGCATAATTCGCCGAGCGCACCCGCATCAACCGCGACGACAGGCTGGCCGCTCGCCATGGCCTCGAGCGTCGCGATGCTCTGAAGCTCAACGGGTGAGGGCATTACATACACGCTACCGACATGCTCGAGCTGAACCTTATCCTCATCACTGACGCGACCAGCAAAGGTCACCTTGCCGCCAAGACGCGATAGCTTCACGAAATTCTCAAGGTTAGGTCGATCAACGCCGTCACCGACGATCAGCAGGTGCGCCTCAACCTTCGCAAGAACTTGAACGAATGCTTCAATCAGCACCGACAGATGTTTTTCGGCGTCGACACGGCCAATGTAAGTAATAATCGGCTTATCGGTCGGCAAGTGGTATTTTTCATAAATCTCCCTCGGCGCCGTGCCAATGGTATATTCCTGCAAATTGATACCGTTAGAGATAATTTTAATGGGTTTCGTCAGCTTATCGACATGACGGCCAAAACTCTGGAGACCAGATTCCGTTGGCGACGTAATCACGTCGGCCTGATTGTGGAAGCGGCGGCCAAAATCGCGAATTAGATAGTTAATCGGACGCGAAAACGACGATAAGTTCTTGAGGTTTTCAAGCAGATTCTCGGGCATGGCATGACTCGTTGTCACGATAGGGATACCGTAGCGGCGCGCCCAGAGAATCACTCCCTGGCCAATGCCGAGCGGCATCTGGATATGCACAATGTCGGGTTGAAAATCTTGGATGATTTTGCGAATTTCAAGCTGCGGCGTGAACGACATGCGAATGCTTTGGTAAAAAGGAAACACAACCGAGCGGGTTCGGTAAATTGTATAATTACGATCAACTTCTTTATATTTCTTGCCAGTTTGGCTTGGTGCGATGACGATTACCTCGTGACCTTTTTCGGCGAGTCCGCGAGCAAGGTTTCGCGTAAAATACGACACGCCATTAAGCACGGGCATAAATAAGTCCGATGCAATCAGAATTTTCATTACTACATTATACCATTTTTTGCTTGTGAGTCATAGCGTCCGGCCGCTTCCCTATAGAGTCGAACCATCTTATTCGTGAGCGTACTCTGTCGGTAGTCATATTTTTCTCCAAGTCGAATAAACGTCGGTTTGTGCGCTGTCAGCGCCCGATGCGCATCCACCATCGTCTGTGCCAATGCCGACACCTCTGAGGTCGGCGCCAACCAGTAGGCCTCCTCAGGGAAATCCTCAGCGATTTCGGGATCCGACAAAACGATCGGCGTACCGAGAAGAACCGATTCGAACACGGTCATTCCTTGGGTCTCGAATCCAATCGACGTCTGCACAAACAACGAGGCTGAAGCGATCGTGCTCAGCATATCTGCATATGACAATCGTTTATTTATTGACACGTTCGTCATACCGTGCCGACGCACATAGCGCTCGAGCGCCGCCCTAAGCGGTCCCGTTCCATAGAGGGCATAGTGCACCGGTAGGTTTGCCTCACGAATCGCACGCAGATACTCAAGCGGGCGCTTTTCGCTGCTCATTCGGCCGGCCCAGACTACCGTGAATTCATCCGGCTCAGTAGCAACGGTTTTTGCTAGAATCTCGTCATCGATGCCGTTAGAGACGACCACCACGTCGCCCGTTACGCCATGCTGGGCGAGATACCGGGCGAAATGCGCCGTTGGCGTCGTTCGTACGTCCGTCAATGCCGCGAGACTGTCGATGTAGCTCCACGCCCGCCACGGGTGCGCGACCGTAAAGCCTGGAATATGCCTCGTCGCCGCCAGCGACATCAAGCGAATAAAGAGCGCGCCAATTGCTCGGCCGGTCGTCTTACGGAGCCCGACCTCAACGTTATTATGAAAAGTAATAAGACAGGGTAAATTGCGCCGCTTCGCAAACCCGATGCCGAGTATCGCGCCCCAATAATCGGCCTGCACATGTACAATATCGACCGGTGGCCGCGACGCAAGGGCGTTATCAATAAAACGCACTACGCGCCGCGAGGGAAGCGTAATGGAATATTCCTTATCTGGGGTGATTGGAAATGACGGCGTCACAATATACGCTTCGTCACTGGTCGCATGGCGCGACATCGGGGCGCACACCGTAACGACATGGCCTTGTTTTTCTAAATACTTCTTTTGGAGCCGCACCGACGCCTGGACGCCACCCAGCGAATCGATATGCTGGTCGAGAAAAATAAGAATGTGCATATGCCAGTATTGTACCATTTAAACGCATGCCGCCATGCGTCCAAGCAAAAGGCCCCGGTTTTCCGGGGCCAATCGCACCTTGCAAGTGGTAGAAGCAGGCTGCAGCTTCAGCGGCTACCGAATAGTAACCTCTTTGATCGCCGCCCAGTAATCACTGGGCCAGTGGAGTGTGCCTTCATGCTTGCCACGCACCACCGACTCAATCGGGACGATCAGCGGCTGGGGAGCAAACGCCTGACGGAAGTACGCCAGCGCCAGCTCGCAGTCGACGACGCCGTCGTGAGTCTTGCCGCCGTTCGCGGGGAAGATGTAGGCCACCCGTCGGAACGTCCCGGACAGTTCGCCGGGGACGAATGGACGGTGACGAAGCATCGCCGCCAATTCCCGCACATAGCGAGTGAACGAAACGTTCACGGCGCGAACGTGCGATTGCCAGATGAGAAACTCCGACGCATCGTCGGCGTGCTCGAGCCGCGGCGGTTTCTGGCCGCCGCTCAAGAGCGGCACGAGCCAATCGCCGAACCGCAGCACGGTATCGGGCAACGGCGCAAATGCCGCCAGCACACCAGCGAACTTGCCGATACCAACCAGTGTGGATACTCCGCCCGGGAAGGGCGTCGACACCATGACTAGCTGATCGAACACCCGATTCTGAATCTCCACCGGCAGAAAATCGTTGAGCCGCCTTTTAATATCAACAGCAGCAACGCCGCCCATCGATACGCCAACAAATACGACTTCGTCGATGTCCTGATACACCGAAATGTACCGTGCGATTTCCACCGCCGACTCATCGACAAATGTCGGGTAATCACGCCTGTCGAGATCATACGACAGCATGATCGACAGACAGTCCTCTGGGAGGATTGTCCGGATTTGGGTAGGCGCATTGCCCCTCACCCCCGGCACTCCCACGTACAGCACACGACCCATACTCTCTCACCGCTTTCAAGGTGCGAACACCCCCATGTTTCCACGAGGATTGGTAACTCTTACCAACACTATTTTAAAACCAAAATATAATAATGTCAAAAAAATACAGCAGCCCCGAGTCCATCCCTTCACGAAGAAGGGGGGACTCGGGGCTAGCAGCACCGTGCTTGTGTTCAGGCGGCGGCCAGGATGCGGTCAAGCGCTTGCGCGCGCGCCACGACCGGGTCGCTGGAGCAGACGAGGTCGACCGCACCGAAATGCTGGTGTGCATGCATCCAGCTGACGCCGTTACGACGACGTTCGCCGCGTGAACCAGCCACGCCCATCGTCGTGACGGAGCGAAATAGCCCCTCGAGCGGGGGGTCCGCATGCGCATGCGCAGAGCTCTCGAACTCCTCCAGCCACTGTTCACTGAGCGGATGCAGGACGTGCGAAACCGCACGTCGAACATCCTGCTTCATCTTGCCATGAGCCGGGTGAAGCGTCAGCTCAACGACCGCACGCCATTCGCGCTCAGTCGTGTCGCCGGAGACAAAGAAGTGATGGCTTTCGCCAATCTTATCTCCGGCCAGGGCAAGCTGAACCGCCGCAGCCGAGGCCCCTCCGTCGAAGATGACGACGGGATACTCACGGTTGTAACCGCGAATTGCCCGCAGCGCGTCAGCGATAGTGGCGGCATAGGTTCCCAGCGGCCGGAAGGGAGCTGGCACACCAATCGGCAGGACATCGAAGCCCCGCCCGTTGTACCAGTTCGCCACCGCGCCGGCCCTTGCCTGGTCGTGAAGCGGGTGGGTGTACAGTAGAGCCATGCCGCGCGGTTCCGCGTCACGACTACACCGCTTGAAATTGTTATCCTGCATCAGACACCTCATTTTGATGAACACGCCGTTGTTGGCGTTCGTAGCACAGCGCTACATAAGGTATGTTATAGCATATTTATGACTAATCTTCAATAATCGTGCCGACTGATTCGCCCGATGCGGCGCGAGCGATGTTGCCATCAGTCAGCAATTCGCAAACGATCACCGGTATGTGCTGCTCCATCGCGAGGCCGAGCGCGGCCTTGTCCATGACGGTAATCGCAGGGTCAGCAAGAGCCTGATCGTAAGTAATCCGGTCAAATTTAGTTGCGGTCGGGTCTTTTGTCGGATCGGCGCTATAGACGCCGTCGACCTTAGTCGTCTTTACAACAACGTCACACGCCAGTTCGAGCGCGAGGTTGACCGCCGCCGTATCAGTAGTAAGGAATGGTCGGCCCGTGCCGCCCGCTACGATGACAACGCGGCGCTTAATAAGGTGACTCATCGCGCGGCGGTGAGTGAATTGGTCAAGAACCTGATCCGCCTTAACGTTACTGAGCGCCCGAGTATCGACACCCTCACTATTAAACACATCGGCGAGCGTCAGTGCGTTCATCATCGTCGCAAGCATGCCGACATAGTCGCCGGTGATTCGCTGAATTTTTTCATTAGCGAGCTGCGCCCCACGTGCGTAGTTGCCGCCGCCGACCATAATAATCACCTGAGCGCCCGCATCGACCGCCTCTTTGACCTGATGCGCAATCCATGTCGCACGTTCGGTATCAAAACCACTTGTATGTTCACCCTGAAGCTGTTCGCCGGAAAGTTTGAGAAGAATTCGTTTATGCATGATTTTAGTATACATGAGAGGGCGCCATAGAGCCTCGGGCACGCCGATGCCCGAAAATGAATTATCGCCCAGCCTCGCATAGAGGACTGGGCGAATCATTCAGGAAGCACCAGATCTCAGCGGCACGGGCGATTCACCCGGTGACCAGGACGCGGCTTTGGCGCATTCGGATTGCTGCGAATGCGCTCTCCGTCATATCGGTACGTCCGCTTCTTGGGGTCGTAGACAAACGACAGGCGCCGTCGCCCACCCTTTGAGACGATGATCAGCTTCTTGCCATCGATCTCAATCCAGAAGCCAGGCTTGAACGTACGAATATAGTTCGGAAGATTCCTATACTCACCCTCCTTATCCGGGTTAGTGGCGCCAATCGTGAACTTGAGGCGCTTATATGCGAGCTCCCCAAGATCTTCTTCATCGACGCGCAGCAGCGCGTAATGGGCGTGCTTTCGCTTGACGCCAAGGCGTACCTGGTCAAGCAGGCCCTTCAGAGCCAGGCCGTCATACGCCCTTGCTTCGGGTGTGTCGTCGACAACGAGACATCCTCGTCGCTCCCTGTAGGCGTCCCTGCGCTCATTGCGGGCAAGGATCTCCTCGATCCTCGGGTCGAGCTCGGCCGCTCGCTGGGCATCGCCAGCAGCGGGATTGTCGGTAGCCATGGCTTGTCCTTTTTCGTAGGTGCATCTCTGAACAATTCCTATTATACAATCGTGGGTAACTATTTGCAATGTACGATAGAATAGGGCTATGAAGTTATATTCTTGGAACGTAAATGGTATCCGCGCCGTACTGAACAAAGGCGATTTTCAAAAATTCATCGCGGAACATGACCCTGACATTCTATGCCTACAAGAGACGAAAGCTCACCGCGGGCAGGTCGAGCTAGACCTCCCACAGTACACGGAGCACTTTTTTAGTGCCACCAAAAAAGGCTATAGCGGCACGGCTATCTTTAGCAAAACGCCAGCACTCCGATATATCGATGGCTTTCCCAAGGACATCATTGCCGAATATGGCGTCACGGGCGACGAGTACGGCGATCCAAATGCTGAAGGGCGCGTCATCGCGGCGGAGTTCGAAAAGTTTTGGGTCGCAACGGTCTACACACCGAACTCAAAAGGGGACTTAAGCCGGCTCAATCTTCGACACCAGCACTGGGATCCGGCGTTTTTAGCGTACATGAAACAGCTCGAAGCGACTAAGCCAGTGCTCTTTTGCGGCGACTTCAACGTCGCGCATGCCGAAATTGACCTCGCCAATCCAAAAGCTAACGTCGGCAAACACGGCTTTACCAACGAAGAGCGCGAGCGATTTACTGATTTCTTAGAGGCCGGGTTCATCGATACCTTCCGCGCCGCGCACCCTGACATCACCGACGCTTACACCTGGTGGACGCATTGGGCGAACGCCCGCGCGCGCAATGTTGGCTGGCGGATCGATTACTGGCTCGCAAGCGACGCAATCGCCAACATGATTACCGATGCCCGCATCCATCCGGACGTCATGGGGAGCGACCACTGTCCAGTGAGTGTCGCCCTCACGAACTAGCCCATAAAGCAAGCAATTTGTAAACGTATGCTTTTTGTGGTATAATACAACAATGGACCTCAGCTACTGGCAGCGACAAGAAAGTGCAAAGCTCTTGTTTCCGGATATCGAATGGAGCAAACCCGAGCAGCGGACGCAGCGCGGACGACTCGGAATTATCGGAGGTAACAAGCTAGGCTTTGCCGGTGTCGCCGAAAGCTATTCAAGCGCGCTGACAACTGGAGCGGGGCAGGCACGGGTACTCTTGCCCGATTGCCTACGGACAACTATTCCAAAAACAATGACCGATGTCGTCTTTGCCGCCTGCAATCCAAGTGGCAGCCTCTCGCGCGAGGCGCTGCCCGATATGGTGGCGCTGGGCTCGTGGGCCAACTGCCTGCTTCTTGCGGGCGATGCCGGTCGCAACAGTGAAACAGCGATTGTATATAGCGATCTACTACGCCTCTACCAAGGGCCGCTTGTTATTACTCGCGACGCCGTTGACCTCGTCAAAAACGACGCAGCGGCACTTGTTAATCGACCGGATACCATTCTCGTCGTCAGCTTTGCGCAGCTTCAGAAATTATTTCAGAGCGTCTACTATCCAAAGATCCTCACGTTCAGCATGCAGCTCCTGCAACTTGTCGAAGCGGTGCATAAATTTACCGTCACATATCCATGCACGATTGCCGTTCTTCACCGCGAGACATTCATCGTGGCACACGAAGGACGCGTCGTAACGACCCCGTGGGATAGTCCAATGATGATCTGGCGGGGCGTCACGGCAGCCCGCGCCGCTACCTACCTCATGTGGGCGCCGAAACAACCGCTAGAAGCGATCACCACCAGCCTCGTTCAAGAATAATCGTCCAGCACCAAGACAAGAGTACTTAGCCCGCATAAAATAATAAAACCTCCTCGAAATGAGAAGGATTTATCGTGGTACCGCGAGCCGGACTTGAACCGGCACGTCCTATTGGACATCAGATTTTGAGTCTAACGTGTCTACCAATTCCACCACCGCGGCATAGGCACAACCACTTTCACGCGTATCAATTGCGCTCCCGTTATTGTATACTAAATAGGAGATATATTCCAGCTATGAAACCAGATGACACTCGACCAGCTAACTCGATTATCGTACCCGAACGAGGCGCGAGCGTGCACGTCGAACCTCGGGATATGCGCGCCTCCCAGGACGCCGCGGCAAATCTTGCCCGCACCCAGATAGACGGGGCATACACGCAGCCACAGTCAGTCGAACAAATCGCGAGCGCGCCCACCGAACAGACCCAACCGGCCACGCAGCAGCTTGAAGCCGAAAATCCCTACATGCGGACCCAGGGTCAGTCGAGCCATCAGATTGAACAAAACGCCTGGCAGCGATACCATAGCGCCTGGCAAAACTACTACCAGCAGTACTACGAACGCTACTACATGAGCGAGGTCGACAAAACCAAGAAGTCGCTCGAAACTAGCACGCATCAACCGGTTACCCGGGAACCGGAAGTATTCACCGAAGATGAAGCGCTCTACGACCTGCGCTCAAAACTCCTCGGAACCGTACAAACCAAGGCAAAAGCCGTACGAAAAAGCCGGCACTTCGTGCCAGTCGTCGCCTCGCTCGTCGTCATGTTCGCATTTTTGTTCCTCCAGTTCAACCGCAATGTCGCTTCATTTTTTGTCGCCTACGTAGCCCCCGGAAGCCTCAGCCCGGAATCGCTCGATATTAGTCCGGCAGACAAAACCGCGATCACAAAAGACGACCGGATCATCATTCCCAAGCTCAATATTGACATTCCAATTATGTGGAACGCCGTTGCCTCTGATCAAAACTCTCTCAATCAGGAAATGGATAAAGGGGCAGCATGGTTTAATGTCGTCGGCGCCAATAGCCGACCGGGCCAAAATGGCAACTCGGTATACTCCGCACATTCAAGCAACGATTGGCTTGATCAGGGAGAGTACAAGTTTGCCTTCGCGCCACTCGTCAGAATTAAAGACGGCGACATGATCTACATCAATTACCAAGGTACCCGCTACGCTTATACCGTGAGCCATACAAAAACCGTCCAACCTACCGATGTCGCCGCACTTAACGAAGGAGCCGACAAGCCCTACATGACGCTCATTACCTGCGTGCCACTAGGGACTGCGCTGAATCGACTCCTGGTCTTTGCCGATCAGGTCAGCCCCAATCCGGCCGTCGCAGAAGCCAAGCCAGCACAGACAACTTCAGTGCGCCCAACCGCCATGCCGCGCAACTCACCAACGCTCATCGAGCGCGCATTTGGAATCGGCGGCTAAAATCCCTTAGTCGACAGTTAGTTTGATACGCTGCAAATAGACGCCGCGATCGTCTTTGGTAAACGTAAATAGATATTTATTATTTGGCGAAATAACGACTGGCAGCGCTACGCTCGAGCTCGCCAGCTTCTGGCGGTTTGTGCCGTCAAAATCATAGATAGCCAAATCGTTAGTCGTCGTTACGAAATGCTCCCGATCTACCCACTGAATCGCGCGCCCATTTGCGTTATCGACTTTCGTCGTATCGAGCATATCGAGCTCGAGGTCATATACAGAGATCGAATCCGTCGTCTCGGCATAGACAAACCGCTCGGCGCCAGGAGAAAAGGCAAGGGTATCGGCGCCGCCAGGAATCGTCAGACTCGCAACAGGGGTCAGTGCAGAGGTTGATTCAGAATCGCTCGAAGGGAGGTCACCGGTCGTAATATCGAGCGTCTCGCCATAGGCAACGGCTACGTAGGTCTGGTTGAAATACCGGCCAATGCGAAGATGGAGTGACGTATCGCCAAGGTCGGCGTACGTTTTGAGCGCGCGCGACTTCGATGCACCGTTTGTGATATAGCCCGCTGTACGTTTTTTTGTCGACTCGTCGATCTTTGTCACATAGGCTAATGTCGAGCGATCATACTGAGAAAATTCCGCGACGTTCGTCACGATAGGTGCCGAAATTGTCCTTGCATTAAGATCGAGGCGGCGGATATCACCGGCCGATGTCAGCGCATAGAGTACGCGGCTATTGCCGAGCGCAAATTCAGCATGATCGGCCGCGATACCTATGCTCGTCGTCACGTTGAGCGTTGCCTGACCCCCGTGCGTATCAACGACCAGCCATTCGCTCTTATCAGTGTCATAGGTGTGTCGGACCAGTACATATCGGTTATCGTCGTCCCACGTCTGAATAGCGAACGCCTGGTTCTTCGGGTCGGCCGGAGTGGTATATGAATCAGCGGTGTACGTAATTTTTTCGATTTTTGGAGTATCGCTATCAATTGTCGCCAGGTTTAGCGTCGGTGTCGTTTGGTCATCCTTAAATGCAATGTACTTTTGATTCGTAGAGACCGCCGCGCTTGCGACGTCCGATGCTGTGGCGATCGTATCGATCTTTTTCGTCTGCGGAATCATGCGCGTATAGTTCAACCATAAAATCGTGCCCGGCTTTACCGTCACTTCTTTCGTCCAGTCATTATAACCAGCTTTAGTCATGCGAATCGTATGCTTCCCGGCCGATACGGTGATTTTGTTGGCCGTCTTGTTCGCGAGGCGCGCCGAGTCAACGTATACATCTGCGCCGTTCGGTCGGCTATCGTATTGCAAGAGACCACCCTGCTCAAGCTTGCCATCGAAACGGTTAAAACGATAGCCTTGGATAACGAGCAACAAAATCGCCACGAACAAAAGTATTGTCAGTGTTGTGAGGATAGCAATCAATGGCGGTCCGATAGGAGTCTGCTGAGACGCGCGACGAGGTGAGGTTTTTTTCATATAGTCGTTATTATACAACCGTCGACCCCGGAAATACAGTCAGACAACTTGCATATTCCTCATGCTTTCATTACTATAAACGTATACTAATCAGGCGCAGGGTAGCGTCCGATGTAAACGAGGGGACAATGAAACAGCCAACAGTAACACTCAGTGGAGTCATCTACGATCAGCGCACCGGCCGGCCACTGCGCCACGAACGAGGTTCGGTACAGTATCGTACCGCCAACCAAATCCACAGTACCGTACAACATTCAACGACGCTTAACCGCAAATACCTCACGAAACCGACCATCGCAGCTCCGTCGCGCCCTGCGACAACCAGCACGGCTACCGCTGGAACGGTGATTCCCGTCACCACGACTACCGCCACGAAGCAGCAGCCCGTACACAAGATAACAAAATTCGCGCCGCACCCCATTGGAGCACCGTCGCCACGACCCAAGACGACTGCCGCCGATATCGCTCCCGTGGCCCACCCTCTTGTCCAAAAAGCTACCGCAAAGCACCAAGTTGCAAAACGCGCGCCACAGCCGGCACCAATCAAGCCATCGAGCGTCCTCAAACAAGAGGCAATCGCCGATGCGACAAAGCGCACTCTTATGACGTCACAGAAAAAAGAAGTCAAGCAACCAAGCCGCAAGCAACGCATCAACCAATCGTTCAGCATTGCCTCGGCAGCGCTCGGGCTTCTTCTGCTCGGCGGGTACCTGACCTACCTCAGCATGCCAAACATCTCGACCCGCGTAGCCGCTGCGCAGGCTGGCATTAACGCCAACTATCCTTCTTACAAACCAAGCGGCTATAGCCTCGCCGGTCCCGTCGCCTACCAGCAGGGAGCCGTCTCGATGAAATTTGCCGCCAACGGCACACCTGTTGCCTATACCCTCACGCAAGCTCGCTCCGGCTGGGACTCCTCGGCCGTCCTCGATAACTACATCACGCCAAAAGCGGGGGAGCAATACACCACGACAACCGCCAATGGACTCACAATTTACACCTTCGATCACGAAGCGGCGTGGGTAAATGGCGGGATTCTCTATACAATCTCCGGCAATGCACCGCTTTCAAACGAGCAAATCCAGCACATCGCAACCAGCGTTTAAGCGGCTATGCCTAGCATCGCATAATCGCCCTTAGTGAAAAATTAAGGGCGATTTGCTATACTAACAGATATGACCATACGCACTCGTTTCGCCCCTAGCCCAACTGGCTATATCCATGTCGGTAATGTTCGCGCCGCGCTTTTCCCATGGCTCCTTGCACGCCAACAGGGTGGCAAATTCATCTTGCGCATCGAAGATACCGACCAAGCCCGTTTCGTCGACGGCGCGACCGACCTCATTCTCGATACGCTTGACTGGCTCGGGATCGACTGGGACGAAGGCCCACGGGTCGGCGGAGAATACGGACCGTATTTCCAGACCGAGCGTCGCGATACATACAAAAAATGGGCACAAAAGCTCATCGACAAAGGCCTTGCCTATGCCGACCCCTACACACCCGAACAAGTCCAGGGATTCCGCGAAGAGGCCACGGCACGCAAGCAGCCGTTTTTGTATCGCAATCATCGACCGGAGAACCCGCCCTCCTGGGACGGCACGCAGCCGCTCCGCTTTAAGGTCACCGACATCAAACGCTACACCTGGAATGATCCCGTGATGGGCGAGTTGTCGGCGGGGCCCGAAGTGCTCGACGACTTCATCCTGATCAAGGCCGATGGCCTACCGACCTACAATTTCGCGCATATCGTCGATGATGCCGAAATGGGGATTACCCACGTTATCCGCGGCCTCGAATATATCTCGTCAATTCCACGCTATCTTTCGCTCTACGACGCGCTAGAACTAGAGTGGCCAGTACTAGCATGCCTGCCGCACATCATGGCACCAGATGGCAAGAAAAAACTTGGCAAGCGCGATGGCGCCAAGAGCGTGACCGACTACCGCACCGACGGCATCCTCCCGGAGGCAATGCTTAATTTCCTCGCTAGTATGGGGTGGAACGATGGCACCGAGCAAGAGATTTTCACCCGCGAAGAATTGATCGAGAAATTTAGCCTTAGTCGCGTCCAGCGCAGTGGCGCCCGCTTCGATATGCAGCGCTTGCTCTGGATGAACGGACAGTGGATCCGCCGTCTGTCGCTCGATGATCTTTACGAGCGGGCCAGAAACTACTGGCCAGATTGCGCCACTAAGGCAAGCGATGACTACAAAAAACAGATCCTCACGCTCGTTCAGGATCGTTTAAAGGTACTGTCCGAACTCCCAATGATGACGCGCTATTTCTTCGAGGAGCCAGCTCGCGACGACTCACTTATTACCGAAAATAAGCAGCTCAAAAAGCTCTCAGACAAAGAAATCACCAATCTGCTCGTAGCCACCAGCGAAGCTCTTGTGGCGCTTGAAAACTGGACGCCGGAAACAATTCAACAAGCCCTCAACGGTCTCCTCGAGACCACTGGCCAAAAGCCTGGCATCCTTTTTAGCCTTATCCGTATCGTCACGACATGGGCACCATTCAGCCCACAACTCAACGACACATTGGCACTTATCGGACGAGACAAAGCCGTCTCGCGCCTCCGATTATTTATAAATATATAATATTATAACCACCCCAGCCTGGGGTACTTAGGTGAGCTACAGGGAAGGACGATGACCATGTCGGTCACCATCACCATCCACAGCTCTTACAACTACCGCAACGATGACGGCGTCAGCGAGACGATCGACCAGTCCGTCACGGCCGCAGACGTCAGCCTCGAGGACCTCGGGGAGATCCTCAAGGCCGCCACCGTCGCGTTCATCGACCTGCTCGCGGACGAGTCCGACGAGGACTACGACGGCGAGAGGACGAGGAGGACGAGGAGGCCGAGAACACGGACTCCTCCATCGACGACCCGACGTTCCTCGTCGTCACCATCGGCACCTACAAGGCCGGCGAGGGCGACAAGTCCGAGGAGGACGGCCAGACGACCGGGAGCATGGAGTTCGAGAACTTCGACGAGCTCTCCCAGACCAAGGCCACCGTCTAGTCGCCAAGAGCAGTGCCGGGGTGACGTACGTCACCCCGGCACTACCGGCCAGCTAACTGCTTTTCATGAACACGCCGCACAGGCGTTTTTATTTTGCTTATACAGGACCATGCCTTTTCCGTCACTCAAAATATACAGCCCACCTCTCGGTACGCTCCTATGCTATACTAAACACAACCATGAACAACACCGCGAACAGACCATCGCCGTGGCACCGGATTCATGAATGGCTCCATCGCCATCCCCGCCGGACATTTATTATCGGTGGCCTGACGCTTCTGCTCGCCGCGGCGCTCACGACGGTCGCGCTGCTCTATCGACGTCCCGTCGCCACGACAACAGAGCCGACCAAGACTGCCCCGATACAGCCAAAGCCAGCACCGACCAAGTACTACTCGCTACTCAACGGCACTGAAGTAGGCGCCGCAGCCGACACAAAACGCGCCGTCACTGCCATCATG
>Ga0172381_10004161_pt1 | contig 15046 bp, 11 predicted proteins | sample Leawel6488metaG_FD_119754 | JGI IMG/M metagenome (GOLD analysis project Ga0172381, IMG submission 119754) | Leachate microbial communities from a municipal landfill in Southern Ontario, Canada - Leachate well 64-88 metaG | ecosystem: Engineered > Solid waste > Landfill > Unclassified | place...
AAAAACGAAGATTTCCCTTTGAGGCATTTCGTTGTTTGCGCCTTTTGCGGTCGGCCAATGACCGCTTATTACGCTACTGGCCACTGTGGAGGCAAATACCCCTATTACCGGTGTTATAACAGCGAGTGCCAGTCAAAAAAATCCATTGCCAAAAAGCAAATGGAGGAAGATTTTGTTAAATACTTAGAGAGCATAATTCCTAAAGACAAATTTTTGAAGACTTTTAAAGCGGTTATTCTTGATGTTTGGGAGAATAAATACAAAGAGATAAACCGGAATGGCAAGAATATCCAAGAGCAAGTTAATAACTTGAAAGAAGAAAAAATAAAACTGATTGATATGAAAAAAAAGGATCTGCTTCCCGATGAGGATTTCAAAGAGGCTTTTAATAAACTCAACGCCGAGATCGGAGCCAAACAGCTTAAACTAAGCGAAGCTAAGTTGGAAGAATTTGATATTGATGAAGCGATTGATTTTGTTTTTGATTTTATCAAGACAATTCCGGAGTATTGGGAGAAAGCGACTTATGAGCAACAAATTAAAATTCAGGGTTTGATTTTTGAAGAAAATCCCTCTTATAACTATAAAGTATTTCAAACCCCGAAACTTTGCCCAATATTACAAACAAAAGAGGCACTGGCTCACGCCAATACCTCATTAGTAGCCCCTACGGGAATCGAACCCGTCTTACCAGGATGAGAACCTGGCGTCCTAACCGATAGACGAAAGGGCCGTATTGTTTATTCATTTATTCTAATATTTTACCGACTAATCCCGGATTACCGTTCAAAAATTCTTCCGCGGTCATAGCTTTCTTTCCCTCAATTTGTAATTTTAATATAACTAAGGAATCTTGTCCACATTGGACGGCTAATCGTTTGCCGTCTCGGAAAATTTGGCCGGTCGGCTGGCCGTTAACTTTTAGAATCTCATTCTCGACGGCGATTATTTTTATCGTCCGGTCTTGGCAGACGGCCGATGTGCCTGGCCAGGGGTTATAAGCGCGCACCATCCTTTCAATGGCCGAGGCGGACTGGTTCCAATCAATCCGGCCATTCTCCTTGCTCAAGGTTTTTATATAGCTAGCTCGGCTATCATTTTGGGCTTGCGGAATTATTTTTCCGGCCAATAAATCTTTTAGGGTTGGAACTAATATTTCCGCCCCCAGCGCGCTTAGGTTATCATGTACATCTTTTAAGCTTTCCCGGCCGTTTAATTTTATTTTAGCTTGCCGTAAAATCGGCCCGGTGTCAAGTCCGGTTTCCATTCTCATAATTGTGACACCAGTTTCCGAATCGCCGTTCAGAATAGGCGCGTTCAAACAGGCTGCGCCGCGGTATTTTGGTAGCAGGGAAGCGTGAACATTAACACATCCATAGGTCGGTATATCTAAAATGGCCGGCGGAATAATCTTTCCATAGGCGATAACGACAATTAGATCCGGCTTTAGAGCCCTGATCGTTTCTGTCTCTAGGTTGATTTTTTTCGGTTGGAAAACCCGTAACCCGTGCTTTAAAGCCATTTCCTTGACGGGCGGAGGAGAGATTATCTGTTTCCGGCCGACCGGTTTATCGGTTTGCGTAAAAACGCCGACGATTTCTATTTCCGAAGCGTCAATCAAGGCAGAGAAACCGGGCAAAGCGAATTCCGGCGTTCCCATAAAAATCAGTCGGACTTTTTGGCTGGTAATATTTGGTTTTTTTTCAAGAGTGGACATGATTTTCCGATTAATGATATATTATGGTTATGCTAACTAATCTATTCAATTGGATATTGGACGTGACACAGGGCCTCAGTTATCTAGGGGTGGGAATTTTGATGACGATTGAGAGTTCCTTTTTACCTTTTCCTTCCGAAGTTATTATCCCCCCGGCCGCTTATCTGGCCAGCCAGGGAAGGATGAATTTAGCCTGGATTATCATCGCCGGAGTCTTGGGCAGTATTCTCGGGGCGGTGATAAATTATCTGTTAGCCTTTTATTTAGGAAGGCCGTTAATCTATAAATTGGCCGATCATCGTCTGGCGCGGCTGATCTTTGTCACCCCAGAGAAAGTGGCCCGGGCGGAAAAGTATTTTCTCGCTAATTCGAATTCGGCCACTCTGGTCGGACGACTTATTCCTGTTATCCGACAGCTCATTTCTTTACCGGCCGGTTTTTGTCGGATGCCTTTTGGCCGCTTCGTTTTCTTAACGGCGTTAGGATCACTAGTCTGGATTAGCATTCTAGCGGCTTTGGGATATTTTATCGGTGCTAACCAGCGCCTTTTATCCCAGTATTATCAGGAAATATCTTGGGTCCTCTTGGCTTTCGGAATAATCTGGCTGAGCTATAAGATCATTAACGCCAAGCGGCGCCGAAAAGGCCGCCCGGGATCTACCCCTTCGTCTTTATCGGCTTGATGACCGGTTTGAGTTTTTTTAGGGTTTTCGGCTCTACTCGATCGATGAAAAGGATGCCGTCTAAATGATCGATTTCGTGTTGGATGATCCGCGCCAGAATCTTCTCGGCGCTGATTTTTTTTCTCTCGCCTTTTTCGTCGAGATAGGTGCAGCTTACTTTTTTATAACGCGATACCGGCGCGTAAATGATTTCGCCCTTGTCGTCCAGGACGGATAAACATCCTTCTTCTTCCGTTTCTCTTGCCCAAGATTTCTTGGTAATTTGGGGGTTGATGAAAAAATAGGTTTTCTCTTCGTAATAGACAGCGATTATTCGTTTGGTCTCGCCCACTTGAGGAGCGGCCAGACCTGCGCCGTCTTTTTTTATCATCGTTTCTTGCAAATCTAATAGCCAGGCTTGGAAAACCGGCGTGTTTATTTCCGCCGGCGCGATCGGAGTCGAGAGTCGCCGCAGACGCGAATCGGGGTGAAGCAATATGGTTAACTGTTTGGGCATATATTTATTACGAACGGATATTAATTATTAGGATTCTATTTTTGGTCGATAATCTTGAAAAAATATTTCCAGGACGATCCGGTTTGGCATAATTCTTTCGTATCGTTTAGGGCAATCTCTATCTGAGCGGCTGATTTCTCTTTACAAATCTTAAAAACCGCGCTGCGCTTGAAATTGGGAATAGCGAGCTCTTTGATGATGCGCAAAGCTAGGTCCTGCCAGGGATAGGCAGGCGGCTTAATCGTTTTTCGGTTTTTTAGAAGGTCGGATAAGGACTTAAAAGTATCCGCCATAAAGTTAAGAGAGAAGAAAATTGAAACTTAGGTAACCGATGCCGAAATCGGTCTGATAAGCTAATACTTCCGGCTGCCAGCTATAGCCGTCCAGGACGCCGAGCAGGATTAATAGCGGTCGCAGTCCACATTCCCCAGCGGCCTTAATCAGCTTATCGTCTAGGTTTAAGATATTCTGGGAAGCGTTCCGCGGGTCGCTGAGATATTCGATTAGTTTATTGTCGAATTTCGCTCCTTTTGGAGAATAGCCGCCGGGTGATTTTTTCTTTAGGCGATGCGATAGGTCGCCGGAAGCGATGACGGCGATCTTTTTTTCGTGGCTTTTGATGACAGCTTGCAGTCTTTGGCCGAATTTAAATTGCTCCGCTAAACTTAGGTTTTCGGCCGGAGAAACGATGACAATCTTAAAACCAGTCGCCAGGCCTTTTAATAAATAGGCGGGGATGGCCGCTCCGTGATCGATTACCGATTCGGAAATGAGCGACAGGTTGTAATCAGGGCGTAGAGCATTCTTGATCTGATCCGCCAGCAAAACATCGCCGCTGATAATCGTCTTGGCCGGAATAAAACCGAAATCCTGCAGATTGATAGACATTTCCGGAGCAACGTTGACGGTAAAAGACTCGGCCTGGGCGGGGCTGTGCGGGCTGATAACGATAATCGTTTCTGCTCCGGACGTTTTCAGAGTTTCGCTGATTATCTGATAGGCGCTGGTCGTCTTAGATAGAAAAGAGTAGTTAGCTCGGCCGATTTCCGGAATCAAAAGAGGGGAGTGCGGGAGTAGGGCGGCATTAGTTAAAGGCATAATTTTAGTATTCTTAGGCATTTTTAGTATAGTATTATTTGGGTTTTTAGGGAAGTTGACAGAAAATAAAAAAAATTTCTATTAAAAAAGACCGCTTTTAAAAACGGCCTTTTTAAGTGATGTTATTGGATTTTTTCTCCCATATCGTAATTGTATAGGAATTGGGAAGAGGCAGGAATGATATTGGCGGGATTGTAACCGAGCTTTTGAAAAGTAGCGTCATCGGCGAAGGGTCGTTTCTTGCCGCCGGAAATCAAGTAGACGGTCGGGAAGGTGTCGGTCTTAGTCAGAGTACCTTCGTCGAACAATATCGGAGAGCTAGTGGCGTATGCTTTCAGTTCTTTTGTAGTTTTCTTGATTATTTTCTTGTCTACGAATTTTACTTTTAACAGCACCTTATCGACCAAGGATTTTTTACCGTCTTCCACATAAAATATCTCGCCGGTCACGGAATCCTGTATTAGAGCGCCGGTGATGTAGGTCGAAGTGGCCGTAATTGTCTTGCCGACTTGATATCCGGACAGGTCATCAATCGTCGCCGTCTCTAATTCCTCCGGATTAAATCCAAATTTCTTAAAGGTCGCCAGATCGGCGAAGGGCCGTTTTTCTTTATCGACCAGCAGATATATTTTTTTGTCCGGTGTCTGGATTAAGGAATAGTTGGCGAATTTTATTTCGCTCCCGGCCGGATAATTTTCCAGGTCGCTGGCATTTACCGCGATAATCTGTTCCGGCTTGAAGCGGGAAACATAGGCCGACCAGTTAGCAAAAGGCCGTTTTTTCCCGTTTTCAATCAACCAGACTTTTGGATTGTCGCTGGCTTTGATTATCGAGCCGTCCGGATAGTAGCGAGAGACTTTCGGGAAATAACGGTTCCAAAGCTTGTAGACATTGTAGTTGCCATTATAGACATGGGGCGTGTAATTATATAAAGCCGCGGTCGCCCGGTTCTGCGGCGTGACTATGATCGGTTCCTTAGAAATCGTGCCGTAGGGATTGGTAAAAGTATAAGTTTGGCCAGCCTTATAAGTATAGCGGTTCGGTTCGTTCATGTAGGCGAGAAATTGCAGAGCGGCGCTATTTACCTGTTTACCAAAACCCTTGTAATAAGGATTACAGACCCAGCTGTCCGGACAGCCATAGCCGGTCGCCCAGTCCAAACGGCTCTGAGCCGGGCTACTATCTTCGATTAGACTCGCTTCCTTCTGCAAAAGGACGAGGATGAATCTTGGGTTAACGGTCGTGATGCACCGGCACTTACTCATTTTTTCCGCTTCCGTGGGCGTATCGCTTAGCGTTACGCCGTCACAGTCATAATTCTTATGTGTCGCGTCATAAATGATTTCGGCCGCCGACTTGACGACGCCGTGCGTGTTAACGGCTGAGTAGTTGGCCAGATAACTGCCTTTGTTTTGCAGGAAATTTTGGATGTCCTGAAGGCTCATCATATCATAGCTCATGATATCGCTATCGCTCAGGATGAGGTTAGGATTGAAATTAGGATCGATTTCCTGCGCCTGCAATAGCCGAGGGGCTAAAAAGACCATTCCGGCTAACATTAAAATAGGAATAATTTTGCTTATCTTCATATTTTATTATTATAGTATATTTTAAAAGCTGAGACAACCGGCCGAAGAAGCCCGTTAGGGTGGCCTACTAATAAACAGGCCTTATTCCGGCCTGTTTATTAATACGCTGGGAAATCTAATTAACTTTCAGAGAGACTGCCTCTTTTTCTCCTAGCTCGATCTTCACTTTATCGCCTTCTTTGATTTTTCCTTCAATGATGTCCATTGCCAGCTCGTCGAGAATCATAGTCTGGATGATGCGCTTGAGCGGCCGAGCGCCATAGGCGATGTCATAGCCTTTCTCCGCCAGTAGTTTTTTGATTTTGGGACTGACTTTTAAGAAGATATTTTTATTACCTAGTCTTTTCTCGACTTTGGCAAGTTCCAGATCGACGATTTTTTCCAGCGCTTCCGGCGTCAGGCTGTGGAAGAGGACGGTTTCATCGATTCGGTTCAGAAATTCCAGCTTGAAATTATTTTTCAAGATTTTGTCGATTTTTTCTTTCATTTCTGTCGTGCGCAGCTTATCTGCCTGGGCCTTGTCGCCATCATCGCTAAAACCGATTGAGTACTGTTTGATTACCTCGTTGCCGAGGTTAGAGGTCATGATGATGATAGCATTTTTGAAATTGACAACCCGTCCCTTGGAATCGGTTAGGCGACCGTCATCAAGAATTTGTAGAAGGATATTGAACATATCCGGATGCGCTTTTTCGATCTCATCGAACAAAACGACGCTGTAGGGATGGCGGCGGATCTTATCAGTCAGTTGGCCACCGTCATCGTGCCCGATATAGCCGGGCGGCGAACCAATCATCTTGGCCACCGAATGTTTTTCCATGAATTCGCTCATATCCAGGCGGATCAAAGCCTTTTCATCATTGAAGATAAAATGCGCCAGCGCCTTGGCCAATTCGGTCTTGCCGACTCCGGTCGGTCCGATGAACAGGAAAGAGCCGATTGGCTTCTTTTCTTCGTTGATGCCGGCGCGACTGCGACGCAAGGCATTGGCGACCGCCTTAATCGCTTCTTCTTGACCGATTACTTCTTTATTTAGTTCTTCTTCCGCTTCGCTCAGCTTTTTGATTTCATCTTGAAGCATGCGGTTGACCGGAATGCCGGTCCAGCGGGCGACTACTTTAGCGATATCTTCCTCGTCGACCTCTTCTTTCAGGATGCGCTGACCTTTCTTCTGGATCTTGATTAGTTCCATTTGGAATTTGTTTATCTTATTTTCCAATTCCGGGATCAGGCCGTAGCGAATTTTGGCGACCTCGGTCAGATCTGCGCCTTGGCGTTGGGCGATTTCCGCTTTTATTTTTAGATCCTCAATTTGCTTTTTAGATTGGCGAATCTCGGAAATGATATTTTTTTCGTTATTCCAGTGCAATTCCAGCTGATCGGCCTTTTCCCTTAGCTTGGCTAGTTCGGCATTTAGCGGTTTGAGCCGGGCCGATTTTTTATCGGTCGTGGTTAGTCCCGCCTTATTTAGTTCCAATTGGTTTATTCTTCTTTTTAGCTGATCCAGTTCGTCAGGCATCGAGTCGATTTCCATCCGCAGAGAAGAAGTAGCTTCATCGATCAGATCGACCGCTTTATCGGGAAGATACCGGTCGCTGATATAGCGGTTTGATAATTTGGCCGCCGCAATCAGAGCGTTATCGGTAATTCTAACGCCGTGATGGACTTCATATTTTTCTTTCAGGCCGCGCAGCATGGAAATTGTATCTTCGACACTAGGTTCGTTGACCAGAATCGGTTGGAAACGCCGTTCCAGGGCGGCGTCTTTTTCGATATATTTTTGGTATTCCTTGGTGGTTGTTGCGCCAATCGTCCGCAACTCGCCGCGCGCCAACGCGGGTTTAAGCATATTTGAGGCATCCATTGATCCTTCCGAAGCGCCGGCGCCGATCAGTGTATGGAGCTCGTCGATAAAAAGGATGAACTTGCTATTTTGTGACCGAACTTCTTTTAAGACGGCTTTGAGACGGTCTTCGAATTCACCGCGGAATTTTGCTCCGGCTACCAGTGCCCCAAGATCAAGGGCGACAATTTCTTTATCCTTTAAATTTTCCGGGACATCGCCGGCAATGATGCGTTGCGCCAGCCCCTCGACGATAGCCGTCTTCCCGGTTCCAGCTTCGCCGATTAAAACCGGGTTATTCTTGGTCCGGCGTAAGAGGACTTGCATGATGCGGCGGATTTCCTGATCGCGTCCGACGACCGGATCAAGCTTTTCCTGGCGAGCCAGTTCGGTCAGATTCGTCGTATATTTTTGCAGGACTTGGTATTTATTTTCTGGAAAAGGATCGTTAATCGTCTGATTGCCGCGCAGTTCGACCAGGATATTCTTTACGGTCTGGTATTCCACCTGGAAACTTACCAGGATGTTCTGAGCGGGCGAGGGAACACCGATTAAAGCGAGGAGAATGTGTTCGGTGGAAATAAAGCTGTCTTGCAGGCCATCCGCTTCTTTTTGCGCTCGTTCGAGAATGAGCGCCGTTTCGGCCGTGCCGGAAACAGCTTGAATCGGACCTGGCTTGGGATTGATTTTTACCTGGGGTAACTGACGAATTTCCGCGAGAGTCTGCTCTTCGATCATCTCCGGATCGATTTTCATTTTCTCCAGAATCGGTTTGATTAGACTTTCGTTTTGTTGCAGGAGCGCCAAGAGGATGTGCAACGCTTCGATGTTAGCCTGGCCGGAATTGGAGGCAATAACCTGAGCGTTGATGATTGCTTCTTGGGATTTGTCGGTGAATTTGTTAAACATATATTTATTTATCCGCCTATTTATTTCTCCGTCAATCGACGGACGGCTAGATTTTTAGTTAAAAGCTTTTTTAGCACTCGCACGTATAGAGTGCTAATTATCATCATAATATAAGGCGGATTAGTTGTCAATCGTCAGCTGGTCGTGCTATCATATTAACGTAAAAAAGATCATAATTTTTTTTATTTTTTACATGGTCAAGCATTACCCCCTGACTTATAGTGGACGGATTATCGTTCAAATTCTAGGAAAAATTCTGTATTTTCCGGTTTGGTGGTATACCGTCGGTCTCGTTCGCCTGGTTAAAAACGCCTGGCAATTTTTGCGTAATCAGGAACAATCTCTCAGCTTGGTCGTTTGGATCAAAAATTTATTCGTTCCGATGTATGGCCAGCGTGATTGGGCCGGGCGCCTGATTAGCTTTTTGATACGGAGTGTCCAAATTATCGCCCGTGGCTTGATCATGATTCTTTGGCTGGCCATAGCTACTATAGTTTTATGCTTCTGGCTGGCGGTTCCGGCTCTCCTGGTGATCGCTCTTGGTTTCCAACTCGTTAAATAAAAAAGATTCCGAATATGTCTACGGAAAAATTAACTTTCACGACTGAACAAGCCAAAGGAGGGCGCGGCGCCTGGTTCCTTGGCTTGTTTCTGTATTGGGGGGATAATTTGAAAAAATCTATTATTCTGTTGGACCGGACTAAAGCCCAGATTGATCGTCTCCTGAATTTTTTTTCTTGGCTAATCGTTTTTGCCGGTTGGTTGGCGCTAGTCGCTTGGTTAGTTTTCAATCGTGAATCGTGGCTAGTCAATCCGGTGCGGTTATTATTTTTTTGGCGGGATAGCGACCCGCTGATTCTCGTTTTCGTTTTATCGCTCTGGTTTGACCTTTTTGCCATCTATCGTTCCAGCGAAGCTAAGTTTTCAGCGCGGAAGATAAATTATCGCCTACTTGGTAATGAGGATAAACGGGCCAAGCGGACGACCAAGCAGTATGACGTGGCTCAGGCCTATTCGGCTGATGCTAAGAAAATAATCGAAGACGCCTTTCTGTTGGCAGGCAAGCTACGTCATCCGGAAGTCACCAACATTCATCTGTTCCGCGTTCTGTTAAAACGGCGTCCGGTCCAGAATCTATTCATCCGTCTCAGCGTTGACGCGAAGAAGCTCGTCGAGATGATCGATCACCGCTTAGCCAAGCCGGTCGAAGGGAACTTCCCGGGGCACAGCGAACTATCGGCGGCTCTCCAAGAAGTCTTGATTTTGGCTTTTATTGACGCTTTTCGCTTGGGACAAAAGAGCGTCGACGATTTGAACATCATTTCTTTCTGCTACGACCATGACCCGCTCTTGGCCGAAATGCTCTACGAGTTGGAAGTCGATAGTAATAAATTAACCAATACGATCGCTTGGTTCAGGGTTAATCGTCGCCTGGCGGAAAGATATCAGGCTTATCGACGTTTGGCTCTTTTAAAGCCCGGTAGTAATATGGATCGGGCTTATACGGCAATCGCGACGCCGACGCTCAATCATTTTTCTCATGACCTGACTGTCAAAGCGAAGAATGGTGCTCTGGATATCTGCGTCGGACGGGAAAAAGAGATGGAAGAAATCTTTTTGGATTTTACTAGCGGGCATAACGGTATCCTGCTGGTCGGTCCGACGGGCGTCGGGAAGCGGACGATTATTGGCGGTTTGGCGCAATTGATGGTAGAGGAAAACGTTCCCCGCCTGCTTAAGGATAAGCGCTTGGTCGAATTGGATGTTTCACGTTTAGTTTCCGGAGTCAGTCCGGCTCAGGCCGAAGAGCGCCTCCTGGCCAGCATTAGTGAAGTCAATCGTTCCGGTAATATCATCTTATATATTGATAATATCGAAAATCTGATCGGTATCAGTTCCGGCAGTCAAGAAAGTTTGGATTTGTCAGAAGTTTTATCCGAAGCGATTAGTCGCGGCCATATCTATTGTCTGGCTTCCGTTGATATCAATAATTATTCCCGGTTCGTGGAAAATAAAGCCATCGGCGGCGTAATGACTACCGTCAGCATCAAAGAGCCGGAACACAATCAAGCGATCCAGATGTTAGAGAGCAAAGTCGGGTTTCTCGAAGCGAAATATGATATCTATATTATTTATAGCGCCTTGGAGCAAGCGGTTACGCTCTCCGCTCGTTATTTACACGAGAAGTTTTTACCTCTCAAGGCCTTTGACCTTTTAGAAAAAGCCGCCATCATCGCCGCTAAGAATTCCCAAAACAATCCCGATGATTCCTTTTGTGCCAAAGAGGAGGTGGCGGCGGCAATCAGCGAGATGACCGGTATCCCGGCCAGCAAAGTCACGGTTTCCGAAAGTCAAAAGCTGTTACGTCTGGAAGATGATATTCATCAGCGCCTGGTTGATCAGGAAGAAGCGGTCAAGGCGGTCGCCTCCAGTTTGCGCCGAGCGCGGGCCGAACTTAAAGATAGCAAGCGTCCGATCGCCAGTTTCTTATTCCTCGGCCCGACTGGCGTCGGCAAGACAGAGTTAGCCAAAGCCGTGTCGGAAGTTTATTTTGGCGATGAAGATTATCTGATTCGTCTAGATATGAGCGAATATCAGTACCCGGATAGTATCCGGAAGATGATCGGCGATGTTGACGGTACTCTTGGCTATCTGACTGAAGCGGTTCGTAAAAAGCCTTTTTCTTTGATTCTTTTCGATGAGATTGAAAAGGCGCATCCGGACATCCTTAACCTATTCTTGCAGATGCTTGATGACGGCCGATTGACCGACGGTCAGGGGCGAACGATCAGTTTCGCCGAATCGATCATTATCGCTACTTCCAATATCGGCGCCGTCTATATCCAGGAACAGATTGAGGCGCAAGCGGCACTCTCTTCCATCCGCCAGGAGTTAATTGATAATCACTTGAATAAGTATCTGCGGCCGGAACTTATTAATCGTTTCGACGGCATCATTGTCTTCAAGCCTTTGAGCCAGGATGATGTCTTGGCCATTACTACTTTGATGCTCAAGAAGATTAAGAAGCGCTTGGCGGATCAAGGCCTCAACCTGAAAGCCGATAAAGATGGAGCAGCGGTTTTGGCTCGTCAGGGCTATGATCCGAAGTTCGGTGCTCGGCCTTTGCGGCGCCTACTGCAAGATAAGATCGAGGATGTCATCGCTACTAAAATCTTATCGGGCGAGTTGAAGCGGCGCGATACGGTGGTCATTGACCGCCAGGCTAAGGTTCAAATCCTCAAAGCGCCGAAGCTATAATCTCGTTCGTGATATTATTTGCTAATTAGGCACATCTTTTTCGGCCCCTGTTTTATAATCATTCCAATTTCATGTTCTACGTTCTGATCTTCATTCTCACTTTCGCCTTGACGGCGATTTTTACCGGGCTAATCCGAAAAATCGCCCTTTATTTTAAGATTGTCGATTCTCCGGATTTACCGGCCAGCGGAGCGAAGCCGGGAACAGTTGTCAGTCGTAAGATCCATACACGCCCGATTCCGCTTCTGGGCGGCTTAGCGATTTTTTTGGGTTATTTCTCGGTCATTTTGATTTTTCACGATCATTTTCTTAGCGGTGACCTGTCCTGGACGCATCTTTTAGGATTTACGGCCGGAGCCTTAATCTTAATGATTGGGGGATGTCTGGATGATAAGTATAATCTGCCGCCTTATCAGCAGATTATCTTTCCTTTATTGGCAATCGGGGCGGTTATTCTGGGAGGCGTGGAAATTACCAAGATTACCAATCCTTTCGGCGGCATTATTAATCTGCAGACTTGGTTTTTCCTTTCGCCTCTTCTCATCGCGCTATGGCTTCTGGGCCTGATGTATACGACGAAGCTGCTGGACGGCGTTGACGGCTTGGTTTCCGGCGTTAGCGCGATTGGCGGATTGATTATTTTTTTGTTTACTCTGACTTCGCGTTATTATCAGCCGGATATCGCTTTCGCCGCCCTCCTCCTGTCCGCCGCTTGTCTCGGATTTCTGGTTTTCAACTTCAATCCGGCCAAGATTTTTTTGGGCGAGGGCGGTTCGCTGCTCCTCGGTTATATCCTGGGCGTATTGTCGATTATCTCGGGTGGGAAAATTGCTATTGCTCTCTTAATCATGGGTATCCCGGTCTTGGACGTCGCCTGGACCATCGTACGTCGCCTTTATCAGGGACATAATCCTTTCCGATTCGCGGACAAGGATCATCTCCATCATCGCCTTTTGGCTCTCGGCTTGAGCCAGAAGAAGACCGTCCTGGTTTTTTATCTCTTGTCGCTCGTTTTTGGGCTGAGCGGCTTATTCTTGCAGAGCCGGGGAAAACTTTTAGCTTTGATTGCTCTGGCCGGGCTGATGCTTTTATTTATTATCATTTTTTGGCTACTGGACAAGAAAGATATTAAATCCGGCGGGCGAATTAGCAACCTGCCGCGATTATCTACCAAACCGCGCCTTCTGCTTCATATTTGTTGCGCGCCGTGCGGTACTTATGCCAGCCTCAACCAGTTAGCACCTAATTATGACCTGACTTGGTATTTTTATAACCCTAATCTGGTTTCCCAGGAAGAATATGATCGGCGCTTAGCGGCGGTGAAAATAGTGACGGAAAAATATGGCTGGCCGCTTATCGTCGAGCCTTATGAGCCGGCCGCCTGGCAGAAGCTAGTTAACGGCCGGGAGAATGATCCGGAACGCGGTTTGCGTTGCCAGATCTGCTATCGTGATCGCCTGGCCAGAACCGCCCGGTTAGCTCGCCAGAAAAAATTTGATTTCTTTAGTACCGCTCTCCTAGTCAGTCCCTATAAAGATACGGCCGCTATTCGGTCGATCAGCCAAGAACTGGCTAAGACGTATGCGGTCAAGTTCTTGGATCATGATTTTCAAGCCGATGACGGTTATTTTAAATCCCAGGCGCTGGCTAAAGAGCTCGGCCTTTATCGCCAGCGATTTTGCGGTTGTAAATATTCTAAATTTTGAAATAATGATATCTTTCTCCCATAGATTATTGATTATTATTTGGCTGGCGGTTAGCGGGGCGCTACTTTTTTCTTTGACGTCTCCGGCGGTAGCGGCTGACGATTATGACCGCGACGGCTATAGCGACGAGGAGGAAATCGCTCATAATTATTCGCCGTTTAATCCGGAACAAGTCAGAGCTGACAAAAGCGATATGGATTCTGACGGCCTGAGCGATCTGATGGAATGGCGTTTTAAGACCGATCCTTTCCGGAAAGATTCCGATGGAGACGGCTATTCGGACTTTCAAGAGCTTGATCTGGTTCATGATCCGCTCTCAACGTCGACCAAGAAGCTGGCGAGCCGGATAGAAATAAACTTAAAGAAACAGGAGTTGACTTATTTTATCGGCGGCCAAGCCTGGCGGCGGTATTCGGTTTCGACGGGTAAGGCGAGCATGCCGACGCCGAGCGGAAAATTCTTAGTGACGAAAAAAGTGAAGAAAGCTTGGTCGGGAACATATAAGCTCTGGATGCCTTATTGGTTGGGGCTTGGCAGCGGTAGCTTCGGTATCCATGAATTGCCGCTCTGGCCCAACGGCTACCGCGAAGGAGAGGATCACTTAGGGAAGCCGGTCTCTCATGGCTGTATCCGGCTCGGTATCGGTCCGGCTCAGTATCTTTTTGACCGCGTCGCGACCGGGACCGAAGTGACGATTAAACGGGAATAAAAAACGTCTGGTGGTCGGCTCGATTTTGTCTGACCAGATTTGTTTTCTTATCTCGTAAATGGTATAATTTTGTTAGCTTTTAATCAGCTAACATTTTTTTGTATATGTCAAAAAAATCTTTTCAATTCGCGCTTTTGTTAGTGCTAATGGTTTTTTTAGCCAGCGGCTGCACGCCACCCTGGAAAAAGCCCGCTGCCCCGCCGAGCCTGATTCCCGATGATAGCACGAGCGGCGAAGATGCTGTTCCCAGTTCCGATACCAGTACCAAGATCGCCCAGTTGAAAAAATTCAATAATTATGAGGAGCTCGCCAAGTTTTTAGCGGAACATGATAATCCGGATAGCAGTTCCGTCCTGGTCAATTCCCGTAGCGCCGAGATGGGTATTTCCGGCACCGCAGCGGGCGGAAAAATGATCAGTACGGCCGCCCCGATGGCCAGCGAATCTTTTGACCAGTCCGCCGACAATGCCGCCGGCGATATTTCCCAGCCCAGTGCCTCTTTAGATTATTCCTCTACCAATAACCAGGTAGCCGGAGTAGATGAAGCGGATATCATCAAAACGGACGGCCAATATATCTATGCCCTGGTCCGCAGCGAACTCTCCATCATCCAAGCGGCTCCGGCTGACGAGGCCAAAGTCATCAGTAAGATCACTTTCAAATCGCGGCCGCAAGATATTTTTATCAAGGATAACTATCTGGCGGTCTTCGGTTCGGATGAGCAGATTTATGCCCAGCCCCTTTATCGCTCTTTCCGCCGTCAGAATCCTTATGCTTTCTTTAAGGTTTTCGACCTAACCGACCGGACTAATCCGAAATTGGTCCGCGACCTGGATTTTGAAGGTTCGTATTACGATGCCCGCCTGATCGGTGATTATGTTTATTTTATCACCAATACCTATGGCAATTATGTGGCGAAAGAGCCGCTTATCCCGCGCGTTTTGGATAGCGGCCAGGTTCTACCCTTAAAATGTGAAGGAGTCGCTAGATGTTTTGCGCCCGATGTTTTCTATTTCGATGTTCCTTATGATTATTATA
>Ga0172381_10004163_pt1 | contig 15040 bp, 21 predicted proteins | sample Leawel6488metaG_FD_119754 | JGI IMG/M metagenome (GOLD analysis project Ga0172381, IMG submission 119754) | Leachate microbial communities from a municipal landfill in Southern Ontario, Canada - Leachate well 64-88 metaG | ecosystem: Engineered > Solid waste > Landfill > Unclassified | place...
ATCGAAGGATCGGTGGCGTATGGCATCACATGCAACGAACCGGAAAAGATCCTGTCGGCGCTCCCGGAGGTATTCGCCGATGAGTTCATGCCCTGGGTTGATCTTTCACAGGATGGGAAGGTTGAACTCTGTGTGCGGCATGACAATTGCGTTCCTCCGGGATCTTCCGATGGGAGGAATGTGACGATCCGCATTGACAAGAGCATGTCACCAAGAGACACCATGGCGTGGTTGCACACCCTCGGTCTCGACATCGATACGTTCCGCATACGGGACGAAATTGCCAAAAAGAAGTCCGAGATCGAACGCCTTCGGGCGATTGCGTCTCAATTCTCTCCGGGGAAGAACCATGAGTGACGAACCACGACAGGGGCGGCGGGGATGGGGGATGGCAGACATTCCCACTGCTCCCAAAGGGGAATGTGATCTGTCCCGGGAAACGCCGCTGAAGACGTACGACTGCATCTGTGAATCGAGAATGAAGGCGTGGAATCCGAAACTGTACCCCGATCGGAAGTATTACACCCACCGGAAGTGTGCGTTTCAGGGCCACATGGAAGACTGCCCGGACTTCAAACCGGCAGCATGACGCGAGGAAATCGCAATGGGGACGTCAAACCACACAGACCAGGGAAAGATGCTCATCGGATTGTCAACCGCCATTCGGAAGCGCAAATCCGATGTCAACCGAACGGCCCGATGGAACTACACATCGCTCGTCGGTGTGTCCCGCCCGGAACCGAGGGTTTACAAAGTCATCTACCTCATCGGCGAGGGTCGCGGGGAGCGCGTAGAGTTCCTATCGACCACACAGATGAGCACAATGGAATTGCAGGCGCTTCGCGAGTTCGTAGCGACCGGCAGAAGCAGCGACGCGCCACAGTTCTCCCCGAATCCGGAAGAATCGGACGTTGAGCCCGAAGAAGAACTTCCCGACGCGGTGGAAGCAAAACCGAAAGCAAGCGGCACCGTGAAACTCACGGGGATGGAGAAGTTGGAACGCATGTGTCGATCGGAAGAACCGCCCATATCCGAAGCAATTCGAGACACTGCCGTGTCTTCGCCGGAATCGAAGTACCGAACGATCCGCGTTGTCAAGACATGCACTGTGGTTCAAGAAGAGGTGTATCTCGTTCGGTTCACCGACAAGACCCTCGAAGAATTCCGGGACATGGGACGCGGCAATGAGGAGGACCGGATGGTGTGCAACTACCTGCTCCGCAGGCAGACCGACAAACTCGTTCCGGCGGAATCCCGCGAAGTATCGAAGGAAAAACCAACGTTTCAGATTAAGGAGTAGGAAGAAGCATGACGGACGGAAGCGGTCGAGTAGATCAGAAATTCTATGCCCCGGTTGGACAACCGGGGCTATTCGGCGCATGGCGGGTCGTAATATACGATTCGCCGAAAGAAGGCGAAGGGAAAGGAGAGAGAACAGAGCGCATTGTCGTGGCATCAAGCCTCGTCCGGGTGGTTGCACATTACGGTATCAGGCTCATGGAAGCAGAGTTCTTGGGTGAGGGAGAATGTATAATCGAGACCGCGGTCGCCCAGGAATCAACGGAGTTGGCATGACACACATTCGAAAGTCCCACCGTTATGCGTTTTGGACATTGGTGGCCCTGCTATTCGCGATCATGGTAGCATCCCTGATCGTTGGGTTGAAAGGAGCCGGGTGGCCGTGATAGACATCTACGAGTCGCGGTTGGATGTAGACGGCAAGGAAAGGAAATTTCAGCGAGTGAGATTACCATGAACGTGTTTGTATCCAAAATGAGCGGCAAGTTAGATGGGTTCCGTGCAGTGAACACATCCCCGTTGTCGAACGAATTCTGCCTGAAAATGGAGAAGCAAGAAGATACCGTCTGTGCCCATTGCTACTCTCTTCGGCAGATGCGAACGTATCGCCCCAACATGATCCCTCCGTTGACACGGAACGGGGAACTGCTATCATCCCGGCCGCTGGAGCCGGGCGAGATCCCGGAGTTCCAACCGGGAGAGGCTGTGCGATTCAATGCACACGGGGAACTGATTAACGTTCAGCATCTGGAGAATCTGATTGCGATAGCGGCACATAATCCCGAATCGACGTTCACCCTGTGGACGAAGCGGTATAATATGGTCGCGACTCGTAAGGACGCAATTCCCGATAACTTCCGGATGGTCTATTCCCACCCTGCCGTCGATCCGGCCCGGCTCTACGTCCCGCCGGGGTTCGACCAGGTATTCGCGGTCTACACGCCGGAATTTGTGAAGCAGCAGCACGTAGAGATCAACTGCACCCGGAGATGCGCCGAGTGCATGCAGTGCTACACAGGAAGGGGCGGCGGCACCCGGTGCGTCCGGGAATTGTTGAAATGATGAGAATCCGGTGAGTGTGTCCGTAACCACGCGGCGGCGGAGGTGCAATGCCTCCGCCACACCTTACCCCGAATGGGGACAATGAGAACCGAATGTCGAATTATTAGGGAGGAAAAACCATGCCAAAGAAACGAAAAATAGAGAAACCAGAGCCGATATGTGCCGCCCGCCCGATCGAACGTGCCGGGTGTATTCACCCCACGCTCACGGATGATATTCTGCACATTGACCTGTCAACCGAAGTCATCGATGCAATCCGAAATGGCACCGGGGATGTGATCATCACTGTCCGGAAGCAAGACCTGTGTGTGTGCCACACGCCTGATTCAATCTGCATTCCGATTCAGGCGGCGATACGTGTGCGGACTCCCGTGCCGTCCGTCCACCAGGAGAACAACCCATGAGCAATGATGAGAAGCAATCGCCGGTGCAGGGTGCACACCTGACTCGCCTTCAGGAAGCCTGTGCGGAGTCGGGATGTGCGTTCATCTTCATCCCGATCGACTTCCCGAAAGATCGTGCAACCGACGCGATGTTTGCGATGATGGAGATTGCAACGCGCGTCGGCCATGCAATTGGCTGTGATCCGGGGATTCTCCCCGCAGACGTCACAAGCATCAAGGCTTTTTCCCGGCGGAACCAGGATATCGACCCGTTCGCCCTGGGGTGGCGCGTATACCTCTCCCCGGATGGCCGGAACCTGGCGGAAGCACAAGTCCCGCCGATCATATTCCCGCCGATCCCGACTGCATCGCAACTGATGACGTCGGACAAGAAGATCGCTATCGAATTGAACTACGATGGCAGCGGCCGCCTCGGTAGCGGCCGCCTGAAGGTTCTCGGTAGCCACTGGATGCGTCCCGGAGCCGAATATGATATCGGGACCCGAGGGGATGCGGAATGTCTCGATGCGATCAAGCGGTTGATCTGCGATGCGTACGTGTCCGGGTGTCGCATGGCAATCGCCACGACCCGGAAATGGAACGACGACGGGCTGCCCCTGGAGGATTCGGATGACGGGCGGTCACAGGAGACCAAATGATTCACGCCGCCCGAACAAAGGCAAACGTGTAAATGTAACGCGATACATATGGTTTTCCGTCGAACAAGTGGTCGGCGTGGCTTCAATGACGAAACAGACCTTCTTACCCGGTCAACCTGTCGCGTATCGCGCACAACCAGACGGAGAATGGAAACTAGCGGAATATGTCAGCAGCGGCGAGTCGTACACACTCGTTAGGTATCGAGTGCCGGGATATCCGGATTCGAGTCACACCATGCTGCTCTCCGCATCAACCCATTGGATCGCAGATCCAGGAGATGTGAAGTGCGTTCAACCGACACCTATACTCCCGAGGAGTTAGCAGCAGCAAAGACCTACATCGAGAAGATCATCCAGGACGACAACCCCATCGACTTCATCCCCCGGCTCATCTGCCCGTCGATCATCGGCAACGAGGACGCAAAGGTGGCCCTGACGTGCATGCTGGCGAGTCAGCATGACACGACACGGGCACGGCAACGCATCCACCTGCTCTTCCACGGCATCGCGGGAACCGCGAAGACCGGCCTGATCGAGTGGTTGGTCGATTCGTGGGAAGCACTCTACATCTCGATGGAAGCGAAGGAGTCGACCCTGAAGGGAGATGGTCGGAGGAGCGACGGCGGTGTGAAACTGCTCAACGCCTACGACCGGGGCATCGTCTGCATGGACGACTTCGAGCGGTTCGGGCAGAAGGACATGCTCCGGGATGTACTGGAGAAAGGATACTACACGATGGCGAAAGGCGGGAAGTATCGGGTCGTCCCTGCCCGCATTCGCATGCTCTCGGCCTGTAACGACATATCGGGAATCAGCGAGGCAATGCGGAGCAGGTTCGATATCGCCTGCTATTTCGACGTCCCCGACATCGAAGAGTCCGTGGAGATTGCAAAATCCATTGCAACCGAGCGAGAAGGATCTGCCGCGACCGACGAGATCGTCCGGGTCTACATGGCCCTTGCGAACGAGCACGTCCCCGCGTTCGATAACCCCGACCGGCTCGGTTCGGCGTTCGAACGACACTTCAAACGCGAAGGCTCCGGGAAGACCGGGCGCTGGATAGCCAGCGTGTACCGCATTGCCGGGTCAATTGCCCGGCTCCGGTTCGGTGACATCACCGAGCGGGAAGTGAAATGGGCGCTCGACATCAAAGTCAAATCAGACGACGCACTGGAGGAGATGGGCGTATGAGCCCGTCCCACAGTGTCATTTTGGAGGTAAACATATGGGAGACACACCGAGTTCAGAATTGGGAACCTACCGTGGATTCACACTGACGCTGATTGTATCGTACGAGCAGCGTCTTTTCATCCGGATGTCCGGGGAGGGCAAGACCGACACAGTGGCTGCCAATGTGGGTTCCGGTTCGCCCGAGAAAGCAAAGTCAGATGCGCTCTTAGCCGCACTCCAGCGTGCCAAAGAACGGATCGATCTGTTCATACGGCGGGAGACCGAGCGCAAGAACCACGTGACATTGTTACGCGAAACCGTCGCGTCGTGGCAAGACCCGGATCGTCCTCCATCGGAGGAGTGACCGGCACCCCGAACCCCCACATTTTAAATACCCCTCATACCATCTTCCTATTAGGTTGCGAAAATGGCGGGAAACATACTATATAGCAAGGAGGACATCGACAAACTCCTGGCAATTCCGGAAAATTGGGTCCAAATTACCGATACTGTTCTGAAGAAGGGCACGTCGGTGTGGGATGGAACGACCCGATCGATCTACAAGGTCATCGGGCGGCAGACTCACCCCGACCTCGGGGTGACGTATGTCCTGCGAGACCTTCACACCGGGGAGAGCATCGTCCGGAAAGCACAGGACGTTCACGAGTCGTTCAGGATGTTTCAACTGGGCAAAGAGGCACAGAAACTCCGGGAAACGGCCACCCAGGGATTGTATCGGGTTTACCTGGTTGTCCAGGGGCAGCCGTACGAGACTGAAGACAAGCCCACCTCCGACCTGAACGCAGCAATCGCCCAGGCGAACGCACACCGCATCCGGTCGCTCCAGGTAGCAATCGTTCGGAACGTCCAGACCGGAGAAATCGTGCACCGTGCAGACGACCCGGTCCCGACCGCCCCCGGGGTGACTGCTCCCGGAACCTTCATCGAGGATGTGATCTCCGAACTCCGGAAGCGGAAGACCGTCAAACTGACGCCGGAACTCATGATTCCCGGTCTCATTGTGAAGCACACCACCGCCGGGGAGTTCTACGTGTATACCGGGCCGAGTCCGAACGACAAGGCCCGGCACGAGTTCATGAACTTCCGCACGACCAAGGGAGAGGCCCCGATCCCGGCTGCAATCGCCGAAGGGCTATATCAGGTAATCATCCCGTATCTCGACGACCTGGTGAACCTCATCCCGTCGTTCCCGCGTGACGCATATGCCGCACTCGTCCGGCTGTATGGCGACGTCTACAAGGGCGTTACGTCGCCCGCTCCTGCGCCCACACCGACAGCAACGCCACAGCACGACCCCACAGTGGTTGATGTCAGCGGCACCTCTCGCCGGACGGTGGGGCGGGAAGCAGCCGAGCGGAACATCCAGAAATCCCCCGGCGACGAGCGGTATGCTGTGGAGTATTTCCAGCGGAACTGGACGTCGCCACGGTTCTTCGATAAGGGCTACAAGTCGGAGTACCAGGCGACCCGCCGGGCGGAACGCCTGCTTGCACAGTCCGGGGTTGTGTGGACGGCAGTTGTCGACCGGAAGAACCGGAACGAGCGAGTCCTGGTGTTCCCACCCGGGTTCGACCCGGACGACCCGAATGCAGAGCGACCGGGCGGCGACATCGTCTACTCCATCCAGATGCTCGGACGGGATGGGAACTGGAGCGAGTATGAGCGCCGCTACAAGACACTGGTACCCGCCCAGAACCGGGCGCGGACGGTGGTTGCGACGAGCAGGCAGGCCGTCGTCCGGGCAGAGGTTATTGAAATGCCCGCGAACCGGCTCGTGCACATCGTGAACCTGCGGGGGATCGATCTCAAGACGTACGGCATCGTCCAGCCCGACGAGTTCGAGCAGGTTGAAATCGTCGCCGGTGAACTCGACGCTGCGCCTGATCATACCGTTCGGCCGACGGCTCCTACGCCTGCACCCACGCCCACGCCTCCCCCGGGCGCAACCAGGCCCGCGATTGTCGTCCCCGAACCGATGGGGAAGACACCGGAAGAAAGCCTCCGGGCGATGGAGAACATCATCACGCTCCGTCCCCAGACGCGCCGGATGGAAGTCCGGGACGAACTCTCGCTTATCGTAGCCCGGAAACTCATCGCACTAGCCTGTGTATCGACGATATCACGGTACAACGTCAGCGTCCCGGATGCCGTGGGCATCTGTCAGGAGAACCAGGAACGCCTCGAACAGATAGCGGCCGAACTCGCCAACAACGAGATCACGCTCTACGATGCGATCGGGAAAATCAATGACGAACTGGTCAAGATATACGACCTGACCGACCTCGCGGCCGCACCTCCGGTGCCTCCGGTGGAAGCCCCGAGTGGGATGTCCACACAGGATATCGAACCGATGATGCGGCACATCGCACGGTCGGTGCTCCAGGACAACACCATCAGCCGGGTCAGTCTTGCGAGCGGCAAATCCGGGCGGTTTACCGAGGGAGACCTTCACGAAGCGGCATTCCAGGTCGTCAGCGGGAAACTGAAGCGGTCGAAAGCAACGGCGGATCTTACCGTCTACATCACCGAGCCGGGCACGGCTACCGCAGAAACCCTGTGGAACGATTACGAACTGGGAGCCGAGGAAACCCCGGGCGGGCTCGTCATCAAGTTCGGCGTCCGGGTGACCACAGCGGGATATGTGCTCCAGCCCGATAGCGGGAAGGCGTATCCCGGAAGAGGGTTCTTCGGCGTCATCCGGTCGATGCGGGAGAAGTACGGGGCGACGATCATCGTCCAGGAAGACAAAGAGCGTATCGACATCGACCAATTGCTCTGACCACACGGTCGGAGTGTTTCTTTTTTCAGAAGAGATTCGAGGTATGACAAAGGGGGAGCGGGGTATCCCGCTATCCCCTGCCATCAGGCACTAAATGTGGTGAAAACCAGTCCTATCGGAGAGGTTTAGACGCCGTACTTCTCTTTGGTGCTGGCCCGGAGGTTGGCGCGGTTGCCGTCCTTGGTCTGCGCACGTGCAACGCACTTGACGAACTGGTTCTGGAACCGCACGCTGTTGCGCCCACCGGTGCCGTCGCCCGCATCACTGAGAGCCGCAGGGGTCACGCCGGAGTCTGCCATACACTTGCCGATCTGAGCGTTGAACGCACTCTTCCGCTTTTTGAACCGAAGCCCGCCAGCACCGATGGTGATGTACAGGCCGCCCATCTTCCTCGTAGAGACCATGTTACTTTCCTCACACCCTTGTTTCGGGCGAGGGCATATATAAGTTCCTCAAAAAAGTTTTGATTCGACGGGCGTCAGGGCGTGTCTTGACCAACGACGCACAGGAACACGTTCGTCATGTATCTGACGGTTTCCTTCATAACGGATAACGGATCGTGTTCGTCGGACACCTCTAGGGACGTGCCGATCGTCCGGGCGAGTGGCAAAAGTGCCTGTGCCATGCCTTCCATGAACGTCCGGTCGTAAAACGGCGACTGAAGGGCGTAATACCGTGCTCCGGCATCGTCGTCGATGATGGTAATCACAACCCCGCTGGAAACCAGACCCTTGAGGTGATAGTCAACCAACTGTGGCGAGAGTTTCGTTGATGTGGCAATATCGGCCTGTCGGACGGGGTTGTCTGCCCGGATCATCGCCATGACGATCCGGAGCCGGGGGTCGTCGACCTTCGAGAGCGGGACGGATTTGGACGGGTTAGTCATCACGCAGGTGGTTCAAGTCGTCGGTCAGCGTCTTGATCAGGAGTTCCTGTTGCTGAACCCATTCGTGGTCGAAATACGGTTCTGATGCAGTCGCGTGGTAGTATTGCACCTTCCCTGCGAGTTCCCGGATCTTCAAATCCAGGGCAAACATGCAGACGATGCGCCCTGCCGGGGAGATCGGAATCGGAGAACCGACCATGTGGTCACCCCACCGGCATGACGCGGTTCTTCTCTTCGTTCTGCACGTCACAGGCGATCGTCCACACGGCTTCTTCCATGGTATCGCCTTCGGAAAGCAGGTCGCATTCGGTGTACCGGTTCTTCGGCTTGTCGTGGTAGGTGACGAACGGCACTGCCGTGATCTTCCCGAACAGCGTGTCGATCTTCCGCCCCTCCTCGGAATCGATGTCGATGTACCGGGCGCTTCCCTCTTCCAGTTCCTCCTCGAAGAGCGTCTTCACCGCACCACAGTTCGGGCACTCCTCGGTGCCGACGATGATGATCTCCCCGTGCTGCTCGGCTTCGGCAGCCTCGGCTTCCAACTCATCGAAGAGTTCGGGCGACGGGTCGGGGGTGGTCACAGCCGGACCCCGAACTCTTCGCACATCATCCGGGCGTCCGTCCATGCGCTCTGAATCGCCACGCGGGGCGTCGTCTCGTCGTCCTTCATCTTCGACCATGCGAGAGCGAGAACGTACATCCGAATCTCGGCGTAGTCCATGCACTGCCCGTCGATAAGGCCATCGTCCAGAATCTCCCGGTACCGGGTCTCGATGGGGAACAGCCGCCCGAGGTCTTCCTGCGTGAACCCGAAGAAGGTCGTCGCCACTTCCCGGAACGCCGACTCGCTCCCGGGACACAGGCTGTTCAGTGCCTCGTCGACTGCAATCGAGCAATACATACCGTCGTCAACTTCGACCGTTCCGTTTTCATTGGTTATCTGCATACGCTTTCACCTGATTTTTCTGATCGTCCGATAGGTCGCTCCACGCCACCGATTCGGGAATAGCACCCTGTGCTTTCATATCCTGCATCGCGGTCCAGAGCCGGGACGACTGCCGGATGAATTCAGTTTTCTCCTGCACTTCTGTTTCCAGTTCGGTCAGGGTCGCCCGACACAGGCTGCATCGGGTGTGATCCTTCGCAACCCGGAGCGAATTGATAGCCGTGCTGATGTTATCGGTCATCACAGCCATGTCGCTTCGTCCGGCAGCATTGTATGCACCGGCGGGGGCAGCGTGAGACACACCCGCGGTGACCGATGGTGCCGCAGGCATCCTCGCCCTTCCGGTGAGGATCTGATCCGCTTCGGCGACCGTTGGGGGAAGGTTACTCTCTTCAACCGCCCGATAGTACTCCTCAAACAGTTGCTTCGAGTCCTTCGGCGGGGATGCGGCGTCGATCATCGAACTGCCCAGAAGAGACACCGCTGACCCAATGATCCCCGGAAGCGCCCTTACCATTGCATCCTGAAACGATCCCATTGGTCTACATCTCCACGGTTATTCCAAATCCGGTCAGAATCTCCCGCACCTGTGCTTCTAACCACTCTTTACCACCATCGGTATTTAATAGTAGCGAGTGATAGACCGGTTGGTCGGTTGCCAACCAGTCCATGACGAGCCCGACGAGCCCGCCCTCATACCCCTTATGCACACGGGTGAGTTGTCGCCCGGCCATCGACATTGCAAATGGAGGAATGAGCCCGGCGTAGTACTGGATCTGATCCGATGCTTCCCCCATGAGGGACGCACCGGTCTGAACCGCTTCGATCAATTGCTCCGGTGTTGTGCCCTGGAGGGACGAATTCAACACGTTCCGGATGATGTTTGTAACCATTCCTTCCCCGCCCATGTCGCTCCCTCCTTACGGCCGGGCGGATGCAACATCCGCCGACGCCGCCGCCCTGCCCTGCGCCTGTGCTTTCCTTCGAGCACGCTTGTCCGGGGCTGCTACCGGGGGATCGAGGGGTTTAGTTGCCACCGCTGGCTCCGGGGGCTTCTGCGGCGGGGGCGTCCGCGTGAGCCGGAACTTCTCGTGGCACGACGGACACTCGGCGGCCTGTGCTCCTTCGGGAACGTAGATTGCCCCGCCACACGACGGGCACGCCAGCGTTCTCACGCCCGCCGGTTGGTCGTCGCCCGGGGCCTCTTCCGCGGGAACGGGGGCGGGTGGTCTCCCGGGAGGCACCTCCTCCCGTTCGACCGAGGTTCGGTTGGGAACCACAGGTGCGTCGGCTTCATCTTCCGCCTGCCGGGGGCGGGCTACCGGTCGCATTCTCCCGCCACTCGACACACCGCCCGGGGGCAACCCCGGGACACCGGGTGGCGGGCTCCCACCACCGACGCCCTGCTGGATGACGGTGGCGATACTATCGCCGATCGTCTCCGCAGCGGTGCTCACGACATCCTTCAGCGACTCCCGCTTCTCGCGTTCGTCCTGGAACCGCCGCCGGGTCTCTTCCATGTTGTTCGCAAGTTCCTGATACCGGAGGAATAGATTCATTCCTTCAATCGATTGCGAACCCGAACCAATTCCGGTCTGATTTTTTTTTAACTCATCGATCGCCTGGAGAAGCACTCCGGTGTTGTCGTTGTTCTGCCGCTCCAGGAGGTTGTTGAGCAGCACCGAGACGATCTCGTTCTGATGCTGTGCCATCGGGTCGGCTCGCTGGACGTTCGCCGCAGCGACCTGATCTTTCAGGAAACTCAGCATGAATTGCTGATTCTCTCGGATCGACGCAGCCAGTGTGTCTTCACGCGACTGTCCCTTCGACTCCGTAAGCAGTCGCTTGATCTCGGCCATCTCCTCCCCGACGATCGCTTTCACATCGTCCCGGTTCATCCCGGCGGGCTGTGATTTCTGCGCAGCCGGTGTGGTCTGTCCCCCGGTCATCTGGATGATCTGGAAGAGCATCATGGGGTTCTGTGATGCGGCCTGCATGAGCGTGGGGTTCGCCATGAGGAGTTGGAACGCCTGGGGATACTGCATCGCTATCGGCAGGAGCGTCGCCATGTCGATTTGCGGCTCGGTCTTGCTCCCGGACGGCCCTGTGGGTGCCTGGGGTGCAGAGAAGCCACCTGGAGCACGTGGCGTGGCTGTCAGGAAGGGATTAGAGCCACCCTGTGCTCCTCCCGGGGCCGACATACCCTGTCCCGCGAACGGCGGATATGCTCCGGGGTAATCAGAGCCGCCGGATCGTCCGGCACCCGGCGTAGGAACACCGAGCATGTTGAATATCTGCCGCTCCTGGTCCAACTCCTGCTGCTGGACAGACAACTCGAACTCGTACGCCCTGACCACAGCAAGGGCAGGCGCATTGCCGACCCCGAGGTACGTCAGCACGGAATACAGTTCATGGGGGCTCAGGCCGTCCGGCTTCAGGCCGATGAACCGGTATACCTTCTTCTTCACGGCGTCGGGGAGGTTGGTCGCTTCGACGGTCTCCCGGAGCACATCGTTCTTGTCGCGGGCGGTCGCCGCCGCACCCATCACATCAATCGGAGGGTGCTTCCTGACCCGCCGTGCCGCCGGTACAGGCGTCGCAGGTTGGGCACCGGGCTGCTCCCGGAACCGCCGCTCGGCGGATGCAATCTCCCGGAGCATCGGGTTGTCACTCCCGGCGAGCGAGTCGGCAATGGTCGGGTTTGTCCACACCTCTTCGCCCTCCTCTTCCTCGGCCTCTTCAGGCTCGTCCTCGTCCTGGTCGAACCGCGACCCTCCCATCGGGCGCAGGCGGGGTGCATCCGGCACCTGTGGCATTTCGGTTTCCACATCCTCGCCGCGCTTCTTGCTTGCCATCTTCGCTTTCAGGTCTCTCGCCTCCTGGTTTGTCTTGAATCCCATCAATTCGATTACTTTCGCGTGGGTCAGTGACTTGGGTACACCGCACTCCGGGCACTTCACCATGAACGACGTCCCGGTCTTGTTCACATCGATCATTTCCCGGGTCACCGGAAACGTGTGCCCGTTCATGCACTTCTCTTCAACCATGATTTACTCCTCGTCCCGGCACACCGGTCGCTTTTCTATGGGTCGCGTTTCCTGAAGCCGCTGCGCTGATTTGATCGCACCGAAAATGAACCCCCCGAGAGATGCGAATCCGTTCACCGTCTTTTGCAGGCCGTCCTCATCGGACAGGTCCGGGTTCGTCAGGCCATCGAGGATCGAATCGGCTGCACAGCCGACGACGACCCCGGCCGATGCACTGGCATGGGATATCTTCGCAAAATCCGAAACCTGATCAAGGATGTTCTGTCCTGCACGCGGGATGAGTTGGATGTCCTGTGCTCCTCCCGGGCGAGCGGCGGTTGTCGCGGGGACATTGGGGGCCGCCCCACGTTCGTCCAGTTGCAGTTCCCGGAGTTCCCTCAAGTAGGTTCGCACCCGCTTCACCGTTCGGCTGACGGTAGCCTCGCAGATTCCGTAATTCTCCGCGATGCCTTCGTGCGTGATCCCTTCCTCTGTAGCGAGGCGGTAGATTTCGATATCCTGTGCGCTTACGCGCGTAGGCGACTTTTTCTTGGGGGGTTCCGTTCCCATATCATAGGATAGGAGTGTCACATATATAACAGTTGTGGGAAAAAAGGTGTTCGGTATATGGCTGAATGTGTCTGTGGGGTTACCCGACCTGTTGGTTTTCCGACCCCTGGAGAGGTGGGATGAGATGGTTCGAAATGTACTGGAGTTTCCCCAGGTGGAACATCGTCTCCTCGTGGGAAATCCGGGAGACAAGCGCGGCGATCTCCGCCATGCTGCCGTCAGTGGGCGCGTACTGAACTTCCCACTTGCCGAGGTAGCAGTACGAGAACGTCAGGTTCGGGTATTCCTTCTGCAACTCTTCGTGGAATGCTTCGGACCCGCCGCCGGTCTGCCATGCCCCGTGAATGACCGGTGAGGCAATCTCGATCATGACCACGCCATCGCGGGTCTCTCGAATCAGTTCGACACTTACCATACCTGTTAGTAAGATGACATTTCAGATAAAGGTTGTGTTCAAAAGAGAACGATTATTGTCGTCGACACGTTCGTTTTCGATCACGCATCGCCGTCCTGAAGGTCTGCATGCACACGCGCATCTCCTGGCAAGTGGTGTGGATATCCCCTATCAACCCGCGTATCTCGGAAATCTCCTCTTCGAACACATTCGCCGAGGCGTCCATTGTCATCCCCACAGGAAGCGCATTGCAACACCAACACAGGCCGAGATCCCGGCAGACATGCCATACAATCTCCATCTGAACGCCTGTAGGTCTTCGATATCGGTGCACACCCCTTCGGTGATGCCTTTTACCCAGACCATATCCGTCCGTTGCGTTGCCAATTCTTCTCTGATCTCAACGAGCGTTTTCGCAATGTCCCGCAATTCGTCGCGGAACTGGCATATTTCATTCCGAAACCAGGAACCTTCATCAGCACCCGACAAACCACCACACTCCGTATAAAATAACATTCGTCAACGCTGCAATGGCGGCTCCGGTCACCAGGGTCTTCGCACACCACCACCGGTAGGCCACCTGCCGCTGCTCTGGAGTCAAGGATGCAAGAGCAACCGAAGCAGAAGAAGGGGGGCGGTGGCCCGGTGGCAGCACGAAGGTCACCACCTTCGGATCACGGGGATTCTCGATACAAGGGCAGTCCGATACCCCGGCCGGAATATGCCGAAGAACAGGCCGGATATGAACGATCCGATGCCGAGATCCGACACCGCGTCCGAGAGCCGCCGGAACTCAGACCATGTGGCTAACATATGTTCGAAGATCGTGCGGAACTCCTCTTCGGTGATCTGATCGTCCTCAAGCGCGCCATCCACGCTGTCTACGGCGATCGAGAACGCCCGAGTTGCCGCAGCAAACTGCGCAATGACGTCCTTCCACGCAAGGTAGCCCGCCGAGAAGTTCGCGATGAGATACCCGGCGATGAGCACCAGGATCATCGGGATAACCTCCATCAGTAAAACGGATAATGCACTCATTCTGCAACCTCATTTCCTTTTCTGTAACGAATCGAAGATACGCGAGAACGCCTTATATACCTTTCTCAATACCGCGGTCACTCGCATCGTCCTCGTCACCGGCGGCGCCAGCGAGACGGTCTCCAGACATTCGGGAACATCTAAGAAGACGTGCACGACCGAGCGATACACATCGCTGCGAACCGTCAGCATATACCGGTCGCCGACCCGGAGCATCACCGATACCGGGAGGCGCCCCTTCGACTCCCCGCCGAGGAACAGTTCGGCATCCGGCCACGTGGTGCACGAGATCCGGGCAAGGGCATACTTCGCGGCGGCAATGTCCGCTTCCTCTTCATCGAGCACGACGTACCCGCCGAGCCATCCCATGTTGTAATACGCCCGGCTGATGCACCCGATCTTGTTCCACCGGGGCTTCACATCGCCCTTGTCCCCCCACCACGAGTGCAGGAAGTACAACTTATCGGCGTCATACCCAACAAAACACAGGGCGTGTGCGCCACAGGTCGATCCCCTGGGTTCCGGGAGTTTCGGATCTTCGGGATGAGAACAGAAGTTGTCCCACACCTGGATCGAGCCGAGCACATAGCCATGCTTGTAGATCGCACGACACACCGTCTCCCACCCAGAAACCTGGGCGTATCCGTCGATCTTGTGCTTCTCGGCAGTCACTTCGGCAGACTCTTCAACGGTCGGTGAGTAGCCCGGGTACGGGCTCGTCCATGCCTCCAGGCCGCTCTTCGGGGCAACCCACTGGTCGTGCAGGCAGATGCCTCGCTGCTTCATCGCGAGCATTGCGGCGGAGAC
>Ga0172381_10004164_pt1 | contig 15040 bp, 11 predicted proteins | sample Leawel6488metaG_FD_119754 | JGI IMG/M metagenome (GOLD analysis project Ga0172381, IMG submission 119754) | Leachate microbial communities from a municipal landfill in Southern Ontario, Canada - Leachate well 64-88 metaG | ecosystem: Engineered > Solid waste > Landfill > Unclassified | place...
ATGATCGATGTTGCCATGTATGTCCTGTACACCTTGACCACAGTTCCTCTTAAAAGTCACCATCCTCCGGATTTATGGATAGGATTATCTTTTTGGGATGACGACATTAGTCTGGAAAAACAGATTCTGTGGGGAACACCTGTGGATATTACAACTACCAATAAGGACAACGCAACAATCCTTTCTATTGCCGGCAGGGTCGATACTGCCACGGCACCTGTACTCGAACAGGCGATCAACAAGGAGATAGAAGCAGGTCACCGCAAGGTCCTGCTGAACTTTTCATCCGTCTCCTACATCAGTAGCGGAGGCCTGCGGGTGCTTCTTGCAACTGCGAAAAAACTCAAGGCGCCTGAAGACAAGTTTGGCATTTGCGGGCTCTCCCCGGAGGTCCTGAAGATCCTCAAGCTTGCCGGGTTCACTTCAATTTTCTCGATCTATCCATCCGAGGGAGAGGCGCTTGCCGGCTGGTAATGACCAGCTGGCTTCTCTCCAATGGCAGCCCCTGCCGGGAGCGCCAGGGGCACAGATCTATCCGCTCATCCGGAAAATAGACACCATTTCTTCCAATTCGTATCTCATCCAGACGCCGGATGCCATTCTCCTGATCGATCCAGGCGGACTCCCTGAACAGGCAGAGCAGCTTATGCGGGTTATCGTGGAGTGCCGCAAGGAGCAGGAGCGCCCGGTCTTCGTCATCCTCACTCATGCCCATATCGATCATTTCGTCGGGATACAGAATGTCCCGGCATTTGCCTTTGCCGAAGCAGTAGTCATGGTGGTGCAGGAAGCCGGTGCCGCTTCCATAGAACGGGGCGATGGCAGGCTGACCCAGGCGGATCTGCTGAACTCCCCGATCAGCCCGATGAAGGTCGGCATCCACCTTATGGCACCGGACCTGACAGAGCCCCCCGGCGTGCCAGCAGACATCTGCCTTGCCAACGGTGGCCACCTGTCCATCACCCGGTACCCGCCCGACACGACACAAGACCTGCTGGATAAGGTGACGATCCGGTTCGGCCCCGGGCCGGCAATCGAGATTTACCACACGCCCGGTCACAGCCCGGATGGCATCTGCATCCGTATCGGCAGGATGTTCTTTATCGGCGACATCCTGTTTGCCGCAAGTCCGGGTATCGCCGGCCTTGCCGGCTGGTCGCAGGCATCGTTGGTCAGCTCGCTCTCCCGGGCAGGTACGCTTCTCACCCGGGGGGACATTGATATTGTCTGCCCGGGCCATGGCCGGCTCATCACAGCTCCTGATGCGGCCCGCATGCTTGCCGCGGTAAAAAAAGATGCTCTCACGCTCTCCAATATCGCCGAACTCAACCTTGACCGTGCAGCGCAGACCGCAGCCTATGCCGAAGACTGCATGGAAGAGGTGAACGAGCTCTTCACCATCATGGCGGGACGGTTGTACTATGTCTCGTACGTACTGGATGAGCTGGGCGAATCCGAGATCGCCGAAGAGATGAGCACGCTCATCCATGGCGATGATATCGATGAACTCCTTGAGGCATTCCGGCTCTTTGCTGATGAACACCACAAGGGGGAGGGCGTCTCGATCCACCTCGCTCTCAAAGCCGGCCAGGTGATCGGCAAACTGCAGCGCATTTTCAACACCGAGGCGCTGGCACAGATCATCGACCCGACCCTTGTCCACCGGGCAGAGCGGCTGCTCTCGGGATACATCACGATGTTCCGCGGGTTCTCCCCCCCGAAGGAGATCACGGTTGTCGATCCCACGGCAATCATTGAAACGCTCGTTGCCGGTCTCTCCATCTCTGCCTGTTCTGACGATGACGTGCTCTCATCTGCGGATGACGAGCAGGCGTTTGCAAAGATCCTGCTGGCACGCATCGGGGCCCGGCCCCTGCTGGAAGACGTGGACTTCTCCCTGCAGGCGATGCCCGAGCCGGTCACAGTTGCCATCGACCGTGACCAGTTTACCGATCTCCTGACATATGTCCTGGAGGATCTCGTCGGCACCGGATCCGATATCATCCGGATATCCGTGGATGTGCAGGATCCCACGGTGACGATCTCTGTCACGGGCAGGAGATCGTCCTCCGGCGATCACGAATCCCGGAAGAGCGGGAGGTTCCTGTCCGGGCTCTGCGAACGGGCAGGAGGTAACCTCTCCGTCAGCCAGGATGATACCGGCAGCACGTACCGCATCCAGGTTGCCCGGGCGGTATGAGACGGGTCCGGTACCGACAGGATAAGACGAAACAAAAGACCGGGCCCGGCTGCCCGGTCACCCCATGATCCGCTAACGCCACGAGGAAAAATTATGGATAATCCCCGATCTCCCGAGCACCAGAATGCCCCGTTCCTTGAATTCGACAACGTCACCGTCTTCCACGGCGACAAGAAAGTCCTCGACGGGTTATCTGTTACTCTCCGCCGGGGCGAGAACGTGGCGATCCTCGGGCCGAACGGTGCCGGGAAATCATCGTTCATCAGGACCATCACGCGGGAGTTCTATCCCCGGCTCGATGCCGGTCCGGTCACATTCCGGATCTGCGGGAAGGACGTGTGGGATGTCTTCGCACTGCGCTCAGCCTTCGGGATTGTCTCCAATGATCTCCAGTATACGTTCACGCGGAAGATCACCGGCAGGGAGGTTGTCCTTTCCGGCTTTTTCTCCAGTGTCGGCCTCTTCAACCAGGAGATCACGCCGGAGATGGGCCGGAAGGCCGACGAGATCTGTTCGTTCCTCGGTGTCAGCGGAATCAGCGATCGCACCATGACGGAGATGTCCTCCGGCGAATCCCGCAGGTTCCTGATCGGGAGGGCGATGGTGCACGATCCGGGGGTCCTGATCCTCGACGAACCTACCAACAGCCTTGACCTGAACGCCCTCCATACGTTCCGGCAGACGATCCGGAAGATCGCACAGACCGGCACGGGGATCATCCTCGTCACCCACAATCTCCAGGATATCATACCGGAGATCGACCGCGTCATCCTCATGAAGAACGGGAAGTTTGAAGCGGACGGGAGGAAAGAGGACCTGATCACTGACGATCACATCGGCCGGCTGTTTGGCGTGCCCGTAAAGGTGACGACGGTGGACGGGTATTATTACGCAACCGGGTATTGAGAAGCATATGTCGCATACGGCACGCGCAGTGAGAAACGGATATGCAACTGCCGAAAAAAAGAGAGATTACTGCTTGTTGAGGGCTGCCGTGATCATCTCGGACGCGCCCGCGGGAAGGTTGAGCCCCGTAAGAACACTGGGAAGCACGCTTGCCATGGCTTTCTTTCCTTCCGCCGAGCCGGCAAAATTCTTCAGCAGGGTGATTCCCTCGGGCGATGCAAGAAATTGTTTCACTGCTTCCTGTCCTTCGGGGGTTGAGATATAGCCTGCAACCGCCCCGCCCATTCCACCTAGATTTCCAAAATTCATGTACTGGTCACTTCACGTTATACTTTGACTGTACATGTATGCAGGTGCATTCTAATAAAAATTGGGACGGGCCGGATCCAGTCCCGCAGCAATGAGTTCTTTTTTTAAAAAGGGACACAGGGAGAAACCATGGATTTTTCCATGGTGACATTCTCCGATCCGGATTCCGGGCCGGGATATTTAAGGGGGGGTGCAGGGCCAGAAAGAACCCGGTGAAAAAACCAGGACATCTGATAATTCCCATAATAGATCGAAACACGAGGTGCAGATCATATTGCCAGTCTCTTTTGAATAATTCAAAAGTCAACCGTGAGGTATTAAAAAAGATCCCGATCAGATCTCCTGCGGGACGGCAACCAGCGAACGGATCATCCGCTGCGTCTCTGCCGGCGTGCCGGTCGTATTGACCTCGTAAACGCTCGTCCGATCGAGCAGCTCGCTCATGTACCGTTTCCGTATCGCCGCTTTGTAGGTGCTGCTGACAAGGAGGTGCGGATTAAAGAAATTGTTCCGGGTAAAGAGCGCGAGCGCTGCCTCCGCGTTGAGGGACTGCACGGTATTCCGGTCTGCCGGGTCGCGCTTGAGCACGATGACCGTACGCAGGGTTGTCATGGGAAGGAGCCGCCCTTTCCCGATCACCCACCGTATATCCGCGACCGCACGCCCGTTCCGGTCATACTCATCTGCTTTGACAAGACCGCCGTACTCTTTCCAGACCGTTGCCAGGTCCTGCCGGATATAGAAGTTCTTTTCGGAACCATACGAGAGGATCTCAGGACCGAAGACCCGGGAGAAGAACCAGTCGTCCGATACAATGCGGGTCGCGGGATGCTTCAGCAGCCCGTAGGTCTGCGTTGTCTTGCCGGCACCGGAGGTACCGATCAGGCAGAGTCCGTTGCCCGCGATGTCAACGCAGGCACCGTGTACGGAAAAGATGCCGTGCTCGTCTTCAAGAATATCCCCGGTGAGACTGAGGGCAAGGGACTTGATCCACCCGTAATACCCGAAGTTGAAGAGGAACGCGGTCCGGGCCTGCGGCTCGTAGAGGACGGTGTCGGGAGGATATGCCGGATCCTTAAAGACAAACATCCGCCCGTGCGAGCGGATGCTCTGCGACATGGCGTAAAAATTCTCCTGCCAGGTATCCCGGAGCACGGGATCGTCCGACAGGAGCTTGATGCAGCAGCCATAGATCTCGGATTTGATCTCGTACCGGACGGCTGGCATGAAGCGTGCAGCCAGCCGGTCTTTCTCTTCAGGGGGAATGAGGGTAATCGTGTAGGACATGGGAGAACAGCCGGGGATATTGACAGGGAAACTATCCGCATGGGTCTTTTAATAATCTCTCGGTATGGATACCCGGTTCTCCACTGAAAGGGAGGTGATTGAGATCAATTCCTGCGGATCCCTTTTTTGGTTGAAGGGCAAACATTCAGGCACCTGAAACAATGACCCATTCAGCAGCATTCTCGACAGCATTTCTCTCGGCACGATACCCGGAGCCGGACCGGATGCCGGGTAATGCCCGGTGGATGATCGTGCGCGGGAATGGCGTGTTCGTTTCTGCCGGCACTCCCGCAACCATCCTCTTCTCCGGGGATCCGGAGAAGACCTGCCCGGTCCTGCGGGCACAATATCTCGGGCACCGCGATACTGTACCCCTGTACGCAGTGGAGACAAACCCGGAATCATCGGTTCGCGGGTGCACGTTCACTCCAAACATCCGGGAACTGAACGGGATACTGCCGGATGCCGAACTGGCCCTGGCCGCGTTTGCCGTACGCATCGTCGATTTCAACCGGACCACCCGGTTCTGCGGGCAGTGCGGTGCCCCGACACGCCAGTCAGGCATTGAACGCGCAAAGTGCTGCGATGCCTGCGGCATGATCACCTACCCGCGCACATCTCCGGCGATCATCGTCCTGATCCGGAACGGCGATAACGTCCTCCTCGCCCGTTCCCCGCGGTTCCCCCCCGGCATGTACAGCATCATCGCCGGGTTCGTGGAACCGGCAGAGACGCTCGAGGAGGCGGTCCGCCGCGAGGTTTGGGAAGAGGTAGGCCTTGAGGTGACCAATATCCACTATTATGGCAGCGAGCCCTGGCCGTTCCCGAACTCCCTGATGATCGGGTTTGTCGCCGATTACGCCGGTGGCAGGATCACGATCGACAACAACGAGATTGTTGCGGCAGGGTGGTTTGACCGGGAACATCTTCCCACGCTCCCGTCCCCCATGAGCATCTCCCGGGCACTCATCAACCGGTGGATCGGTAACAACCTGCCATAAAAAACTGGCCTGAAATATATGATATTCCACAGTTCCGGCATATTTGTGACAGGGGAATAGCATTTTCGACCAGAAATACTATAATCCTGTATATAAAATTATATCATAAGGCATCCAGCCGGATGAGATCCCAGTCACATGTGAGAGATTGTAATGAATGACTCCCTGTCAGATGGGAACGGGAATATCATTGATATTTTTGTTCTGAGTACAGATGCAACCGATTCTCCGGTTGAGGCCGGTTACCTCAAGGACCGGGGGTACCGTGTTACCTTTTTTGCCGACGCAGAACAACTGTCAGAAGCCCTTCGGGCAGGAAAACCAAACATTCTGGTCTGCGATGCGGTGACCTTCCAGGAAGAGGCATACGATATCTGCCACCGCATCAAGGATGATTTTGATCTTTGGGTCATCCCTGTCCTCATCGTTACCGGCGCATCGAACCTTTCAGACCTTCTCCATGTTCTTGACTGTAACGCCGATAATTTCATCTCACAACCTTATGATCCGGCCTATCTCACCTCCCTGATTGAAGGAATGCTCGCCACACCGGTTGAACGGCCGACATCCGAGCAGATCAAGACCCAGTTCAAGATCCAGCACGACGACCGCATGTTCGTGGTCACGGCCGACCGCCGCCGACTGCTGGAATTCCTCCTCTCCTCGTTCGAGATCGGCGTCAACCGCTCGATCACTATCTCCCGGATCATGGCAGAGAACGAGACGTTCTCCGCATCCCTGCGCCAGGCAGAAGGGCAGGTCCGGGACCAGGCACAGTCTCTTGAGTCCCTGAGCGGGACGCTCCAAGAGCGGGATGAGACTATCAGCACGCTGACGGCTGAATGTGCAGAGAAAGACCGGCAGATCCAAAAGAATGCAGCGGAGATCCGGCAGCTCGATGAGGATCTCGTATCATTAAAGGACCAGAGTGCAGCAGACAGGGAAGAGATCCAGAGGCTTACCCGTGCCGCTGAAGAAGCGGCTGACCGTTCTGCGAAGGAGTCGGGGGGGCTCAGCCAACAGGTCTCATGTCTCTCGGAGCGCCTTGCTGCTGCCAATGCGGAGCTCAAAGAGACGGAAGCATCCCTTGCCCGCGAGACCGGACAACGAACGGAAGCGGAGAGCCGGATTGTTGAGATCACCAGCCTGAAAGAGCAGGTGGAAAAAACAGTGAAGGCACTCACGCTTGAGACGGAACAGATGCGTGCAGCCCTGGCAACGGAGAAAAACCATGCCAGATCCGTTGAATATGATCTCAATGCCCTTGTCCAGGCAAAAAATGAGTCCGAACAGAACCTGACCCGCCTTATCGACGAACTCAAAGAGACTGCACGCCAGCAGGGGGCGGAACTCGCGAACCGGACCGATGAACTCGATACGGGAAAGACCCGGATCGAACGATTAGAGAACCAGATCCTGGACCTGACCGCCGACAAAGAGCGGGCAGAGACGGAACTGGACACCCGTACCGCAGTACATGCAACGGAGATCCAGGATCTCCGGGCACTGCTCGATGAGACCCGGGCCATGTTGGCTGAAAGGGAGCGGGAAACGGTATCGCTGAAGACAGCAGTAAAGGAGATCGAAGAGATCCGGGACAAGGCCGGACAGGATAACAAGGCACTTTCCGATGAACTCAGTGCAACGAGAGCCACCCTGAACGAAGATCGGGAACGGTTCCGCGCTGCGGAAGAGCGGATGGCCGGCGAAATCCGGGAACGGGATAACGCACTCCAGGAACTCCACGGGGAGCACCAGTCCGCCCAGAGCGATCTGGACGAGCACCGGAGTACCTTAAGCCGGGTGAGAAGCGATCTGGAATCCGCTCTTTCCACGCGATCGGATATCGAGAGCAGTCTCGATGCGGCAACCGCACGGATCCGGGACCTGGAATCCGAACTGGAAACCAGCAGGAGTCTTTCCCGCAACACTGAGGAGACCCTGGCCAGTGAGAGGCAGGCACGTGAACAGGCATCCCGCGATCTCGAATCCGCCATTGCTGAACGGGCAGGGCTGGAGAGCAGCCTGGAAGTGGCAAAGGCAAAGATCCAGGAACTTGAATCGGGGCTGGTTACCGCGACAAGCGCCAGTGCAAATACCGGTAAACAGGTTCACGCCCTTGCCAGCGAACTGGAACAGGTAAAAGCTGAACTGGAGAACAGCAGGAGACAGCGGCACGAGGCCGGGGAATCGCTGGCCAGCCTGAACCAGGAGAGGGAACGGCTCGCATCCGAAATACAGACCATGTCCCAGGATCACGCAGCGCTGTCAGCCTCCCTTGAGGAAGAGAAGAGAAGCCGCAGTGCGGCTGAAGCCGAACGGGACCGGCTCCAAAAACTGCTCGCTGCTGCCGAATCGGGAGGAAAACTCCAGGAATCCTACCAGATCACGGCGATCCAAAAGCTCAGCGCAGAACTGGAAGCCTCGCATTCTGTTCAACGGGATCTCGAAGAGAGGGCAGCCGTACTCTTGCGAGAGAAACAGGTTGCCGAAGAGACCGCGGCAAGCCTCGCTGCCGAGATCGACCAGGCACGGTCCGCTCTCGCTGACGAATGGGAGGACCACATGGAGGCAAGGGAGCAACTGGATACGGCCGTCCAACAAAAACAACAGGTAGAAGGGACTGCGGAAAGTCTCGCTGAGGAGATCGGCCAGGCACGGACTGCCCTCGCAGATGAATGGGGTGACCACATGGAAGCCAGGGAGCGACTGGATGCGGCCATCCGGCAAAAACAGTTGCTGGAAGCCTCCATTCACCCGCCCGGAGAACTGGAATCCGAGAAGGCAAAGAAACGCTCGCTCATTATCAAAGGGCCGGACCTTCCCATGAATGCCGGAATACGCCCGCGTCCCTTCAGTGCGGTGCCACCCGCCGGTGCCGTCATCCCTGTGATGCCTGTGCCGAGGATTACGAATATCGACGATCTCTTTGAAGATGATGAGCCGGAAGAGGAGCACGAAGAGATTCCATCGGTCTCCATTATCCACGAATCTGTATCGGACGATACACCGGAGGATACAATAGCCGCGGACAATCTCACTGAAAATGTTTCGGGCATACCATTTGAGTCCGGCGTCACCGACCCGGTTGACGGGGACGGGGAACCTGAAGAAGAGGGGGAAGAACCTTCCATAGATATGCCGGTGGAGAATGAGGAGGAGGATGTATTCGAAGACGACCCTGCCCCGGCTCCTGAAGGATCTTCACGGGTGGATTCCTGGGGAGTCTCCCTGAACCGGGCACAGTGGTACGATCTCCTGAAATGGGCACATCATTCGGGAACACTCACTCAGGATCAGCGGATGCAGATTGTGAGGATGGGCCGGCTGATGCAGAGGGGCAGGAAACTGACCCCGAAACAAGAAGAACAGGTCAGGGATCTGCTCAGCCTCGCGCAGGCACAGGGCTACCGGTTTTCTGGATAGGCCCGGGTTTTCTCTTCTGCACGGGGGTTGCGGCCCCCTTCACGGGAAAAAGTTTTCATGACTGGGTATTGGTCTTTTCTGTCTGGTGATTGACCGAGATCGCAAGGGGATCCCCGGATATCCTCCAGGTGTGTTCCGGTATGATTGTCTCGAACCGAGCACCTTTGCCCGGTACGCCGGTCTCGGTTATGGTGATCCCGGTACCGGAAAGAATTTCCCGACAGAGAAAGAGTCCAAGGCCAGTGTTCGCACCAAATCCCTCTTCGAATATCCGCTCCTTGTAATCCTGGGGGATCCCGATACCATTATCCTCCCAGACAATCACCACGCCGTCCCCGGACCGCCGGAACGAGACGCGGATTTCCGTGACATGGACCCCGTGACACACCGAATTCTCAAGAAGATTTGCAAAGACCCGGTCCAGGAGCGGATCGGCACAGACTTCCAGGCCACCCAGCATCAGCGAGAAGGAGATTGATGGCATTGCCAGACGGTTCCGCTCCCGGGTTATGATCGCCTCCACATCCTGCCACTGGGGTGTGATGACACCGATCTCCTGGTAAATACGGGAGGTCTCCAGGAGATTGTAGATGTCTCTTCCCGCTTCGTCAACACTTTCCAGTTGAGTCTTAAGCACGGGATCGGCACTCTGCTTCTTTACCATCATCAACCTCGCACGAAGTACCGTGAGCCGGTTGGCAATATCATGACGGGTCAGTATGTTGAGGAGCTGGATCTTCCGGTTGGCGAGAATCAGGTCACGGTCCATCTGGCGATACCCGTTGATGTCGATGATTGTCCCGACCACAATAGGCTGGCCATGGAATACCGCACGAGTCCCGACAACCTCTACATCGATGCCATTCCCGTCACGGTGCCTGCCTTTGAATGCATAGTGCATGCTCTTCTGTTCCCCGGAGAACCGCATCTGGAGATTTACCACCACCCTGTCCTGGTCTTCCGTTGAGACAAGGTCCCTCACACGAAGGTTACCGATGATCTCGTCCGGTGAATACCCGAATAGCGCGGCAAAACGGGGATTGACGTGGAGGAACCGGTCATCCTTGATAATATACACGCCAACAAGCGATTCTTCAACAAGAATGCGGAATTTCTCATCCGCCTCCCTCCTGCTGACTGCCTGAAGGATCTTGTGGTGCAATTCGATAAACTGGGATTTGGGATCGCCACCTTTTTGCAGGTAAAAATCCGCACCATGGTTCAGTGCCTCGATAACGACCTCCTCCCTGCCCTTTCCGGTAAAAAGAATGAACGGGAGATCCCCGTAATCCGCCCGGATCTGTTTTAAAAGGACAATCCCATCTATTTCAGGCATCTGGAAATCTGAGACCATTGCATCATAGTGCGCATGTCCCAGCATTTCCAGAGCCTGTCGTGCAGATGTAGCCGTGTCAACGATTATGGTACCCGGCAGCTCCAGGAATCGCTTCGCTAAGTCCAGCAGTTCCGGCTCATCGTCCACATACAGCACGTGGATCATGAATCAGCCTCGCAGCCTAGAGGGCCGAGTCAATGTTGCCGAGCAGCTGCTTGATGTTGATCCAGATGATCAGTTCATTGATCTCCTTGTCCTTGACCTTGATCTTGCGCTTGATGATCCCGATTATGGAGGTCTCTTCCTTGCTCACGGACGCAGATGTATAATCCACGAGGTTGCTCTCGAATGTCGATACGGAGGTCACGTCATCGACAAGGATGCCAATCTTTGATTTGGCGATCTTGTCATCAAGAACAATGATCCGTGACGATTCTATGGGAGCGGCACTCTCTTCCGTGATATTCAGGCGATGCTTGAGGTCGATGATCATGGTGATCTCGCCCCGCAGGTCGATGATGCCCCGCACGTAGGAGGGAACATTGGGGAGTTTGGTGATAGTCGTGTACTCCACCACCTCCTTGACATCGAACAGGTCAATGGCGAAGTGTTCGATTCCCAATGCGAACTCCACTACCTGGATCGTGTCAGTCATTTTCTCGGAAGTAACGGAAGTGCTTGCCGTTGCAACAGGTTCGCTTACCTTTGCTGTCATGGGCAATTACCTCCCGTTCAATCCACCTTGAATTTCTTGTTGGCTTCCATTGCCTCGACTGCAACATCGTTGACGGTCTGGATCATCCTCGTGATCTCGTCAATCGCTGCAGCAGACTCTTCCGTTGCCGCGGCCGTATCTCCGGACTCCTTGGCAGTCTTCTCGATCAGGTTGGCCACTTCATGCACGCTTGCCGTGATCTCTTCGGTGGTTGCTGCCTGCTCCTCGGTTGCTGCGGCAACTTCCGATGCACTGTTTGCAACAGCCTCGGCTGCTTTCTGGATCTGCTTGAATGCCTCGAGCGACTGTTGTGATTCATGCGAGCCTTTCTCTACGAGGACCTTGGATTTTTCCATGGCTTCTGTTGCTTTCTTGGTGGCAAGGTTGAGCTGCGTGATCATCTCCTCGATCTTCTCTGCGCTTGACCGGGATTCCTGTGCCAGGGATTTGACTTCCGATGCAACGACCGCGAAGCCCCGCCCGTGCTCCCCTGCCCGGGCAGCTTCAATGGCTGCGTTGAGCGCCAGTAGGTTGGTCTGGCTCGCAAGGTCACGGATAAGAACGATGATCTTGCCGATGTCATTCATCTGTTTGCCGATGTCCCTGACAATATCATAGACATTGTTGTTGGCATTGGTGATCTCGGACATGTCCTTGTTGACAGACTCCGCAAGGATTGCACCGCTCTTGGCAGAGGCATTCGCCGTGTTTGCCTGCGAGGAAACACTCTCCATGCTCGAGGTAATTTCCTCGACAGCCGCGCTCATGTCCTGCATTGCCTTGGACATCTGCTCGATGCCCTCCGATGATCTCTGCGCGTTCTCGGAGACCGCGCCAGCGTTCTTTGCGATCTGGTTGACGCTCTTGGATGCGTCCTCGACACTCTTCGCCGCATTGTCGGTCGTAGAGGTCAGGTTCAGCATCTGTTTGTTGACATCGCCGATATTCTTCTCAAGGCTGATGACAATGCCGCGGACAGCGTCCCGGAGCTTGAGGATCTGGGTATTCACATCCTTTGTATCTTCATCAGGTTCCTGGAGCTGGAGACGGATCGTCAGGTCGCCTGCGGCCATCTTGGCATAACCCTGTGAAAGCGCATCAACCTGTTTTTCCATAAACTGCTGGGACTTTACGATCTTGGTAATCTCGTTGTACGTAACATAGACGTACTTCACATTCCCCTTTTCATCCATGAGGGGGATGTTTGCCCTGACAATGACGTGCATCCCGGAGGGGGTATCAATGGTGCTCTCGCCATGAGATACCCGTTTTGTGGTAACTGCATCCTGGATGGACTGTCCTGAATCCTTCAGGTATTTGATCATGTTCTGTGACCGGAGATCACTTATCCGTATCGAGAGCAGACGGTCCTTGCTGAACCCGACCAGTTTTGTAAAGGCCTCATTCACCATCTGGATCTTCAGGTCGGCATCGATAAGTACCTGGGCGAGCGGGTTCTTTTCAAACATCTCATTGAATTCGTTTACATCTACCATTGTAATCACCCGAGTTTGACAATTTTCTCTTTGTACACTTCATTCATGACTTCACCAAGACCCGTGTACAGGGCGGTAGCTCCGCAGATGATTCCCTCTATTCCAGCGAACGTGAGGATCAGCTGGCTGCCCAGGAAATTTCCTATGGCGAGCATGAAGAACAGGATCACAACCGATCCAAATACGACCTGGAGGGCTTTCGAGAGCCGCAGGGTGATGACGAACATCACGAGGGAGAAGATACCCCAGAGGGTCAGGAATGCAACGAACGACATCTTGTCGAACGCGGGGGTCCATCCAAGCGTTGGCATCAGAAGTATCATCACCAGTATGATCCAGAAGAATCCGTATGATACGAACGCGGCCATACCGAACGTGTTGCTCTTCTTCCATTCCAGGATTCCCACAATTACCTGTGCAAGACCGCCATAGAATATACCCATGGCAAAGATGACGGAACCCATCCCGAAGAGCCCTGCATTGTGCAGGTTCAGGATGATCGTTGTCATCCCGAATGCCATCAGGCCCAGTGCGCCCGCGTTCGCCGTTCGGTCAGTAATTTTAATCTCGTTTAAGAATACTTCATCAACTGCTTCTGTCATTCTACAATCACCATTCCCTTGATCTCATTCATCTCATCCATTCCCGTAGAGCGCAACCAGCCATACAGGAGCTGGGCGCGATTTGCATCCGATGACGAAGACCCGATCACGATTGGCACGTCACGCCAGAATCCCGCGGGACTCCTCATCTTCATGTCGGTTGATATCATGGTTTTTCACTCCATTATTTCGGACTGCCCATCGTCCGCAGGGCAAAGTACTCATCCAGGGCTGTCGATAACCGGGATAATGTCTGCATATGTTCCTGTAATCCGTCGTGAAGACCATAGGCGGGGGAGATCCCTCCTGTGGGGGCAATTTGTGTCATGTCATCGGTCATTTTCGTCACCAGAAGTTTGCAGCACAATTTTTATCTGCCATGCGTTTCATTGCAGCAAACATATTTGTGAGTGATTTTGTTTATAATAGAACTTATTTGCCATGCAGATATGCTTGGCAAAATCGATGCGTTTATACTCCCGCGAAACATACACTGTGATACGGTAAGAATATGGAAAAGTACCAGGCTGAAATTCTCCGGATCAAGGAACTGCTTTCAGCCAACCGGGAGGGTCTGAGCATAACCGAGATCACCGGTATGCTCACTATGAACCGGAACACGGTTGCCAAGTACATGGACATTCTCCAGATCCAGGGTTCCGTTGACGGGCGCAGGAAAGGAACCTCCAAGGTGTATTTCCTTTCAGAACGGCTACCGGTTGCATCCTTAAGGAAATTCTGTACCCGCCCATTCTTTGTTACCAACCAGGACGGTAAGGTAACAGACCACAACCAGGAGTTCGGCACTCTTGTTGGTATGGCAAGAGATCAGCTCACCGGACTCCCCATCGAGAACCTGCCGATACGGTTCCTTGAAACAACCTCCCCGGGCGCTGCAATCAAAGCAGTGCTGAAAGGTACCGAGCAGCGGATCCGGGCACAGGTGCGGCAGGGAGAGAAGATCCTGCCGGTTACGCTTCTTATGATCCCGGGGGTGTTTGAGACCGGCAGACCCGGGGTCTCCATCATCATCGAAATGGACAATCTCCTCGCTGATTCAGACCGGAGAGAAGCTGCATCCTTTGATGTCAAGGGCCTTCTTGATGACGGATTTGAGTATGTTATCCGGAGGACCGCGGAGGGAATCACACAGTACGTGAACGAGCCTTACTGTCGCGCCGCGGGAAAGAGCCGGGAAGAACTTGTCGGCCGTCCCTTCAAGCCCCTCATCTCACCGGAGGATACGGACAGGATCCGGACCCACATCGCGGGCCTGAACGTGCAGTACCCGGTCGGCACCATCGAATACGGGGTTGTCATGGCGAACGGGGAACTGCATCACCTGCGATGGCAGGACCGGGCCGTATTCAACTCGCGGGGAGAACTTGACACCATCAACTCGTTTGGCATCGATATCACCGAACAGGTTCTTGCCACCCGGAAACTGAAGAACGCACAGGAGACCCTTGAGGAATCCATTGTCCACCGCACGGACGAGTTGCGCGGGATCAACCGGCAGCTGTACCAGGAGATTGCCCAGCGGGAACAGATGGAAGAGCAGCTCCTCCTTGCCCAGTTTGCCATGGACAGGTCTACCGACATGGTATTCTGGATCACCCAGAATGCACGGATCCGGTATGCCAATGATGTTGCGGCAGATGCACTCCAGTACGGAAAAACCGAACTGCTGGACTGCACGCTTGGCGATATTGTTCCCGGCTACACCATTACCGACTGGGATCAGGTCTGGCAGAAACTCAAA
>Ga0172381_10004165_pt1 | contig 15038 bp, 10 predicted proteins | sample Leawel6488metaG_FD_119754 | JGI IMG/M metagenome (GOLD analysis project Ga0172381, IMG submission 119754) | Leachate microbial communities from a municipal landfill in Southern Ontario, Canada - Leachate well 64-88 metaG | ecosystem: Engineered > Solid waste > Landfill > Unclassified | place...
AAAGGCAAGCAATACAGGGTCCGCCGGAAACCGCTCCCCCGCAAAAAGCCACTTAACGAAACCTCCGGCAAAAACCGCTTCGCTATATCAAATACCGTCTCCGACGGACTTTGATATTTTTTGTCTCCGGTTTCTATGTCTTTTTGCTCCTCCGCTTTTCCCGAAATGCTTTTACTAAACCGCAAAAGCCTTTCCGAAAATTTCCGGCTCAAAATGCAAATCAGCCGCCGCCGTCCGGCTTTCAAAAACCCTGCGGGATTTTTGAAACGCACTTTTCCTATCGTCAAAGAGCGCAAGGCCTACCGGCGGCGGCTGATTTTACGGAACCAACGAAAAACTCCAAATATCATCTAAGAATAAAATTTTGCATAAAACCAAAGAATATTGCATAATCCTATTCAATGGAAACAAGAAAAGAAATTACCCTAAAAGAATTTATCGATACCAATAGCCATTTACTTTCGGCAATGGCCGCTCTTACGGCTCTTTTTGCTTTCGTGGGCAAACTTCCGATTAGCTGGTTAAATAGCATATTATCCTTTCTTTTTATCGGCGGCATAGTTATAGTCCTGATCGAAATTAACTCAAACACTCCGAAAGAAAAAGAAAGAAGCTGGCGGCTTGATTTATTCCACCTTGTTCTTTTGCTTGGAATGTGGGGCACGATAGCTTACTGGTTACTTCTATACCGTACATTTTGGAATATGTTTTTATGGGTTCCTCTTTGGGTATTGCTAACTTTTTCTTATTATTCAACAACAAAGGAAATGGTAGAGAACCTAAGATTTCTCGCTGGGTTGCCGCGCATTAAGAAAATTTTAGAATTACCAATCGCGAAGAAGATATTAAATGCAATAAATTGCATATTAAAACCATTCATCAAAGCTTATAAGCTGATTATAATTCTTTTTTCTCTTATATCGGCAATTTACTTTTCTATTCCAATAAATTTAATTCTTACTGGAATAGATAAATTTACTCATTAATTCTTTTTTCTTTAAAAGTTTCCTCCGCCTCCTCTTCGGCCATCAAGTTTTTGACGCGCCCGGCACATTCCCGCTCGATCTCCTCCCTGTTGCGCATATAATCCGCGCCGATTCCCGCATCGCGGATAAGCCAGCCAAAAGGTTCTTCTTCCCAGCATTTCCATTGACCGTCTTCTTCGTATTCCATAAATTCCCACGGATGCGGGATGGGCAAAGTGCGGATGCCGACAACTCCGTTTTCCGGTTTGTTGGCTACATAACAACATCTTTGCGGAACTTCTTGCAAAAACTGGATGTTCATTTCCCAACCCGTATCATTGCGATAGATCGGCCCCATTATCTCGCGGGCCAATAGTTGCGCATCCTCGCGGTTCACCCGAAAACAGGCTTGAATGCCGCAATTGGCAAGGATAGAATCCCGCAGGCTTTCCGTCAGTTGGCTCAAATTCTGATGGGCCAGTATAAGGGAAAGCTTGTATTTTCTGGCTTCGCTTAAAATTTCGATAAAGCTGTCGGTGGCAAAATTTTGGAACTCGTCGATATACAGATAAAACGGCTGGCGTTCGGTAACCGGCAGATCGTTGCGGGAAAACGCCGCCATCTTGATCTTGCTCACCAGCAAAGCCCCCAAAAGGTTCGCGCTGTCGCCAAGCCTCCCTTTGTTCAGATTCACCAGCAGGATTTTCTTATTGTCCATTATGTCGCGCAGGTTAAAAGAGCTTTTTGGCGAAGCGAAAATTTGCCTGATCGCCGGGTCGGAAAGGAACGCGTCAACTTTGTTGAGCGTTGATTCCAGCCATTCGCGCCAAGTGTGGGCCGATAGCGATTCAAAGTATTTGAACCGCTGGCGGCAGGTAACGCTTTTGACATTTTGCAAAAGCTTTTTGCGAACTTCCGGCTCGGTTAAAAGCAGGGGCAATTCAAGAAGCGTCAAATTGTTTTCCGCCAGCACGATCAAAGAATTGCGCATAATGTCGGCCATTCTTTCGCCCCACGCGTCCGCCCATATTTTTTTGAACGCTTCCACCAATTGCCCGGCAAGGCGTTCCGGCGGAATGCCGTTAATTGGTTCCAGCGGATTGAAACTGGCGGTATTTTCCAAATCGGTCGGATCGATCAAAACAATATCTTTTTTGAGATCTTTTTTCGTCCAAAGATACAGCCATCCTTTAATGTCGTTGATCAGATCGCCGTGCGGATCGATCACCCCGAAACCTTCGCCTTGAATAATGTCTTGAATAATGAGCGATTCAAGAAATTTTGACTTGCCCGAACCGGACGCACCCACGGCGTAAAAGTGGGTGCTCCGGTATTTAGTATCGATTCCCTTGATGTTACCGACAAGCCCGGTGGTCGGGTTGAGTTCGCCGTCCACCCAGCCCAAACCCATTCGGTCTTTTTCTATGGGAAACCGCCATAACGGATATTCCAAATCCGCCGCTTTCGTTCCCGATGAAAGCGGCTTATTTTCTTTTCCGAGCATACTTTTAAAAAACGCCTTGAGAGGGGCCAAGGCTCGGCGGTTTTGTTTTTCGGCCATTTGCGTTATGCGAGGTTCAGGAAACCTCTTGATTTGCGGTCAACCTTTGAGAAATCAAAATCCACGGCATCGGCAATATTCTCCGATCCGAACAATACGCAATGATGGACGGTTCCGGCGAACGCGCTCAATTCCTGCCTGTCGAAAATATCCATATTTTCCAGCGAGATTTTCCGGTTGATGATTTTGTCGTAGAATTTTAAAAGCATCCAGACCGGATATAAGATCGTGATCAAAAGATCGGGCAGTTTAACCATAAACTGCAAAAATTTGCTGGGCCGCTGGGTAAGATACCATGCGATGAGCAATTGCTTGCCGTACTCTTGGGCGCAAACATTAACGACATAGCCGTCGAAATACTTGCTCTTGATGATCAAGAACAGCTTGCCGTCGCCTTTTATTCTTTTCAAAAGTGAAGGATAGACTTTCTCTCGCGCGACCGAAAGCGTGGGCGGCTGCAACTCGTCCAGCCGGTTTTCGATAAGCTGGTAGAATTTCTGTTGATGATCTTGCGCGCCTTCGATCAAAACACTCCATTGTTCAACAATCTCGTCTTCTTTTATTTTTGCCATTTTTTTGTATTTACAAAAAACGCCTTCAACCTTTATTCGAGCAAGTGGCGCAAGCTTTCGCCTTTTGCCGATCTCCAAATTGGCGTCAAAATGTTTTCGGGATTCCCGTCATTGTAGGAATTTTCGCACGCAAACCAGAACATATCGCTTCCGGTTTCTTTACCGTTCGCTTTTGCGGCAATCTGCCGCAAGTTCTCGGCGCGCTTTTCGGAAATACAAACTGTTAAAACGCGGAAATTGGAAATGCCAAGTTTCCGCTTCTGTCCGCCTTCGAGCCGCCAATTCCAATATCCTTTGAATTTGTTGAGCATCCGCTCAAGCGTCATTGTTGAGCGGTCGGCTTCTAAGAAAAAATGAGTGAAATAGTCTTTGTCCTCGATGGTGAAGAAGGCATCCGGCGCGATCGGCAGGCGTTCGCCTTCGCAATGGACGGCATCGATAAGGCCCAAGTCTTTCCATACTCGAAGTTTAGATTTGCTGTTTTTTTCCAAAGCTCGGCTCAACGCCAGCCGAAAACCGGAGATCATCAGCGAATGGCCTAAAAAAGAAATGCCTATCTCTCTTGAAGATTTAGCCTTAACCACCGATCCGTTATTTTGAGAAACCAGCGCGGCTCCCTTCTTCCCGAGAGAATAAACCAAATATCCCGAAGGTTTGAAACAAGAAAATTGCTGGATGGGCCGTTCGATGTATCCGGCCTGAAACAAATTAAGCAATTTCCTTTTGATCGTTCTTTCTGCTTGACCCGGGCACAAATCAAGAATCTGCCGCGTATCAAGGAAGCGGTAGTCTGATAAAAGCTCTAATATTCGGAAGTCCGCCGAACCGATCCTAAACGCCGGAGGGGTTTGGCTCCTTTCGTATTTTTTGAATCTGTGTTTGGGCACTTTGAAAAATTTTGCTTATTGTAAATATCCGCGCTTTTCGTTATTTTACAAAAATTTTTCTCGTTCGGATAGACCCATTTATACTGTCCGCTTTGCAAATGGATGATCAGCGATTTTACTTCCAATAATTTGAAACGGGAATATGTTTTTTCCCAGTGGAAAACGCGACCCTTTAAAACAAAAACCGCCAAAGACGGTTTGAGTGCGTTCAACTTTTCAATTGAGTTCAGTCGGATTGAACAATGGTCAACTTCGATCCCGACCGTATAGTCGCCCTTTTGGGCGAATACATCTATTCGGCCTTTTCTGTTCCGCCAAACTTCTTTTTCCGTTCGGGAATAATAGCCAAGATCATAAAAATACCGCTTGATCCACGATTGTATTTTTAAGTGATCTGCTGTTTTGATTTTTAGCAAATCCTCGACTAAATAATTCACTTTTTTGATAATGTTAAGTATTTTTTGTAAATAATATATCCGATACTAAAAATAATCAAAGAAATTCCGAGCGGAGGGAATAAATATAAAATTAAATTTAAGATATTGTAGAAAAAAGAAATAACAGAATTTAGCAATTCAACAACCTTGGGCACGACCCAAAAATACATAGCAAGGATTAAAGATCCCCAGATAATTCCCTTAATACCACGGTAAAGTTGTCGATCTCCCAATCCTTTCACTATAAATTGGTAAAGAAATTGATAAAATCTTACCCAGTATAAGAAAGCTCCAAATGTTAAAAAAACCAATGCGCTATAAAATAAACGATTGAAAAAGGTTGGCGCGGAAATCGGACTTATCGCTTCCCATTGGAAACTTTTACCAAAAACAAAGAGCCAAAGCAGAATTGCTAAAGCAAAAACCACAGCAAATGCTGTTGATGATACAATTTCCTTCTTATTTTCTTTGAGAACTTTTTTGTACCAAGCCATGTTTTATTCAATGTTTATTTTCCACACCTCAAAAATAAACTTATCAATATCGGCACGTTCAATTATTCCGTACATCATCGCTTCTGCATCGTCTCTAATTTGCAAAGACCCGCTCCCGCTTTCTCGTTCATAATCCGATCTCCAACGTAACAACTCCCGCAGAAGCTGGTCGTGGTGAGGTAGCCCTATTATGTTGTGATTATACGGGTCAAAATCAGCGGGAAAACCAGAGGGAAATTTGGTAAGATATTTTACAAAGTAAATCCCCTCAAACTCTTTTATTTTCTTTTTGAGGTCAGTAACAATATCAGTCCAACCATATTTGAGAGCAAGAATGCCTAAATAGCATGCCTTTTCTAATATTCGCGGCTCATCATATCCGTATAAACTTATAGTCTTATTTAGGGCATGCTTGGTAATTGAATAAAGGTCGTTAATACAATCTTGCAAAAGGTTTTTATTCTTCAACTGTTCTGCTATGAGTATGCCTGTTTTTGCAACACTATCTGTCAGTGTATTAAAAGGATTTGAACCGCCATCAAACTTATCAGCGTAGTGCGCAAACCAACCCGGTAGGTGGATATTCCAACCAAGTTGTGATTCCAACTCTGCTTTCTTGTCTTTAAACTCACCATCTTGTATTAAATCAACAATTAAGTTGTTAATGTTGAACAGAAGCCGACCGATACTATCAATAAGGACGGTGTCGCAACTTTTAATCTGTTCGGATAGAACCCGCAGGCTCATATTGATTTCGCGGAAAAAGTCAATGACGTTGCTTCTATACTTCTCTTTTTCCCGTAATTCAGTAATTTGGGGGTAATGGTTCATTATAACCATGAGAACTTGGTAAAACTCATCATATCCTTTACTCCAGCTAAAACGAGTGGCAATGTCGTTTGGCAGCAACCCTGTACCAACAAAAACATTGATATGGCTTGAAATGGTTGCGATATTCTTCAACGCGTCATCAAAATGCATACGTTTATCAATACTAGAACTTGTAAATACGGCACTGATTATTCGGAGAAAGGTCATCGAACATTGATCTACGATAATGAGTTGTTTCTGCGATAGCCCATAGATAGCTATATCCATAATGCTGCTTATAAGACTATGCAGTGTAAGTGAAAAACCACGCTCGGAAGCAATAATTGCTGCGCTATCGAGCACTTGCAATCCTTGATAGACAACTTCTAAATTTTTTGCCCTTTTACCGCTATCAATAAATAATTTAAGGTTACCAATCAGTAAATCAAGAATTGGGTTCTCGTTTCTCTGGCTAATAAACCTTATGTCTTGCGCCTTTTTGATAAGAGCGCGATACACGTCAATAACATACGTCGCAAGTTCATCCTTTCCCTCTTTAATAAACTTTTCACCCGCCTTGTTTAATCTCTCGCAGTTCCGATAAATAAATCTTTGGCTATCACTTTCCGTTGCAAGAAACACTGTTTCAGAAGGAAGAATGAGTGAGGATGTCTTGCGAGCCTCAAAGAATTGTGAGAGTATGTTGTAAATCGCGTTAAAACCTCGCTTTGTCGTACTCACCTCTTGTTTATCTCCTAATTTCATTGCTATTTCGACCAAATTCTCGAGTTGCCTATCAAGATTGGCAACAAACGGTTGGAGTATTTGATTGTACGCGGCAGCCAATGCTAAACCCTCTGAAACATTATTATCTTTCGCCTGGATAATACCCGCAATCTTGGTTGCATCATATTGAACCCGCTTGAGAAAACGCATACCTTCATTTTCCAAGAAAGTTATTGCATTTGATGGATTTAGCTTTTTTCGGACGTTTTTGTATTGCCAGTCAATAAGTGCAAAAACAACACCGACAGCAATAAGGGAATATAAAATAAGATTGGAAGAAATGCGCGCTGAAATAGTTTGCAATCCACCAGCATACAGTCCACCACCAAGAAGAGCAATTGTAATAATAATTACAGAATAATAAACGAATTTCTCCTTCCAATCATGTACGTAAACCTCAAAGTATTGAGATGAATAAAAATCTGAAGCATTTTGTAGTAAAAAAATTGAAATGGTGAACACAATGGCGATCGTTCCCCCGGCCATCGCCCCTATCGCTACAAGGTAGTTACTTAATATGTCTTGCGTAAAAGATACCCCACTGTATCTATGTACAAAATAAGCCGCAATTATTGCAACCAAAATGAACGATGATTGTCTTAGAAAGTCAAAATGATTTTTGAAGGACGCAATTAACTTTCTCCACCTGTTAAGATATAACCAAAACGTAAGCCTATAATCATACCGAACATATTGAAGTTCTTTTTGTATCCACTTTTTTATTTTAGTAAATAATTGTTTCATCACATAATTCCATTTTACAATCAACTAACTAAAACACTTGAGTCGCGATAATTTTCATAAACAAAATTATAAATCTCACGGCCCTTAATATCACAATCTTCTTTTGAATATATTGGATCCGGCAAATTACTATACAACACATCGGCAATGGTTGTTTTTACTCCGGCGCGACGTGGCTCGAATTCTCGCCAATCGGGCACTAATTTTTCTTTTAATTTTGCAAGAATTTCTTTCGCAACCAAATGAACCTTTGCAACCTCGTCAGGATTTAAATTGTCCTTTATTAACAAATCAAAAATTGCCAACTCGTCTTCGGAAAGCCCCTCTTTAACCGATCTTTGTTCTTCTTCGTTTAAATCATGAGCTAATTCCACTAAATCCTTCAATAATTCATCTATATCGTGCGCGCCGCTGTTGTATTCCTTAAGCAACGAATTTAAACGCTCCATGAACTTTGCCCTTTTTCGGTTGCGTCGCACCATTTCTCCAATTTTATCTTTCAATTCCGCCGCCAAGCTATCAGCTTGAAGGTTTTTGTTTTCCAACTTTGCAAAAAAATTATGCAAAGCTTCGGCATCAAGCGCGCTTAAATCGCGCAATCTTTTATGCTGCGGAATAACATATTCGCCCGCTTGGATTGACCGATCCAGCAAATCTTCTAAATCTTTTTTTACTTGTGATACATCAACACTTACCAACCCAACATCGTTAACGCGCGAAGCGATCACGCGTAACGCCGTCACTTCTTGGTAATAATCATCCGCTTCTGGATCAGGAAGAATAGCTCTATACGCGGCCTGAATATCAGCCGCAAGATTGAGAAATTTTTTCTTCTTTGTTTGATCACCAACTATAATGTTTGCGATTCGCTCAATAGTTAGTAGTTTTTCTTCTGGCTTAGCAGTAAGAAGTAAAGACAAATCAACGTCTTCATCAGCTAAAAACTTTTTCCCTTCCGCTAGCGATTTTTTTAAATCTTGAACCAGTTCTTCTTTGCTTCTGATTATTTGATCTTCGCCGCTGGTTGTCGCATAAACTGCAAGCGCGCGCTCAATATTTCGGAAAACTCCGATATAATCCACAATTAATCCATTTGTTTTTCCCTCGGCCACCCGGTTCGCCCGCGCAATCGCCTGCATAAGAGTATGGTTCTTAAGCGGCTTGTCCAAATATAAAGTCGAAAGGTTGGGTACGTCAAAACCGGTCATCCACATTGCGCACACAAATATAATCCGCAAATTGCTATCGGCTTTCTTGAATTCTTCCTCAAGGCCACCCTTCACGATCCGCTCGCGAAGCGGACGCATATCGATTTCAAATGGTTCAAGGTCGGCAATTTCATTCTGACTTTGGCTTACCATTACCGCCATATCTACGTGCTCATGCCGATTAAGCTGATTTTCAATTTTTCCACGTTCGTAATCATCTTTAGCCCTAGATAAATCTAAACGTAATTTGGCAAGATATCGATCCCATTCCGCGCGCACCTTGGTATACATTCGCACCGCAGTCTTTTTGTCCACGGAAACCACCATCGCCTTGCCATCATATCCACGCCCCACAAAATGGCCCACAATATCGCGCGCGATTGCGTTTAAGCGGTCTTCGCGTGTAACTAAGTGATAGAATGTTGAAAATTCGCTTTCCAATTTTTCCTCTTCATCATCGTTTAATTCATAAAAATCCATCACTTTGCCAACTTCGGCCTCTAAATTATCATTCACATTCTCAAGACGCGGCACACGGTTTTCATAATACAGCGGCACGGTCGCGCCATCACGCACTGAATCGCCGAAATTATACTGGGAAACATAATCACCAAATGTTTGACGCGTTTTCTCCTCGCCTTGAATCATCAATGGCGTTCCGGTAAAGCCGATAAACGCCGCATTAGGTAAGGCGCGGCGCATATTCTGCGCCATGCGGTCGTATTGTGTACGATGCGCCTCATCAGTCATCACAATAATATCATCTCGTTTTGAAATTGCCTCTGAAATATCTTGGAATTTTTGAATAGTTGTAAAAATCTGCCGGTGATCCGCACGTAACAAATCTTTCAAGTGAATAATCGATTCCGCGTGAACTTCCTGCTCATATACTGCGCCAACCGTTGCAAAATTTTTATACGCCTGCCGGTCAAGATCGCTCCGGTCAGTAACGATAACAAAAGTAAAATTACCTTGTAATTTGCGGAATACTTTTTGCGAGAGGTAAACCATTGAATAAGATTTTCCCGATCCTTGCGTGTGCCAAAAAACTCCCAATTTCCCAAGGTTAGCTTTGCGATCAATTACTTTTAGGAAGGCACGATTCACGCCGTAATACTGAAAATAACGCGGAAGAATCTTTTTTGTTTCCGCCAGGGATTCGTCAAATAAAATAAAATTTTCGAAAATATCCAACAACCTTGTTTTGTCGCAAATGCCGTGAATAAGCGTTTTAATGTCGTTTTTTGGCAAATCATCTTCACTTTCCGATTTCTTCCATTCATTGAAAAATTCAAACGGTGATGTCAGTGATCCAAACTTGTTTTCAATGCCGTTGGAGATAATAATCCCCATGTTGTACCAAAAAAGCTTGGGAATCGTGTCTTTATAGTCGCGAATATTATCGCGATACGCGTCAACCAAGCTTTTATGTGATGCTTTCAATTCTAACAACAAGAGCGGAATCCCGTTCACAAACAAAACCACATCCGGCCGCCGTGTGTACATCTCGCCCACCACCCATAACTGCGATACGCATAAAAAGTTGTTCTCTTGCGGATTATCAAAATCAAAAAACCGTACGCGCTCGATCTTGTTTTTCCCATCCGATCCAGGAATCGCTACGCTCGCACCGTCGCGCAAAAGTTGATAAACCTCCTTATTTGCATTGACTAAAGAAAGATGCGACCGATCACGAGTTATTTGCTCAATTGCCTGTTCCCATGCCTCGGGGGGCAAATTCGGATTAAACTTTTCCAATGCGGTTAAAAGATACTTTTTTAGCACTATTTCACCTCGATGATCCCGCTCAAGTTTGGCATCTTCTGTATCGGTGTACCCGTTAATATGACACCCTAAATCACCCCATACTTCTTTAATGATTTGAATCGTTGTTTGCTCCACTAAATTGTCCTCCGAAAATTGATTCATAATATTGAAAGCATATATTTAATAGAATTTTCCAAATCTTGAGTATTATATTTTCGAGTTTGTTGACTTTCTGGATGGTGTACTGAATTTCTGACAAAAGCAGAGAGCGTCACTTTCTGTGGTGGTTGCTGTACTCCATTTTTTAATTTACTCCAATTTTCATTCTGATTTGTCGTAATATTTTTTGCTAAAACTTCTAAATCAAAATTATCCATAAAGCTTCTCTTTCTTGCCATTTCTTCGTCTGTTGCGGCATCAATAAATCGCTCATGTAATGTTCCAAATAATTCATCATGGAATTCAATAGTTGGCAAATTGTATGCGAAATAATTTATTTCACCCCAAGATGGACTCCACTTAAAAAGACCAAAGCCTTTGCCGTGAGCATTTTGTGCAGTAATTTTTCCCGAATTATCTTTAACAAATAGAAACACGCTCACATCATTTCTTAAAACACCTTTTAGGATAAAAGGAGAATGCGTCGCAATTATGAATTGTATGTCAATTTGTCCACTTTCATCTTGAAATAAATCTCTTAAAAAATCTAAGTACTTAATCTGCCATTGCGGATGAAGACTTAATTCCGGCTCATCTATAAGCACAATCCCTCCATTAAGATTCTTTAAATTTTTAAGTAAATAGCCTGCACGGTAAACAACTTGCTTTTCTCCAGAGCTTAATTTTGATATATCAAATTCAATATTTTTTATCGTATCTTTAAAGAATATCTTATGCCTATTATCTTCCGGCCTAACATCGCATAATTCCTTTCCAACAAACATTTTTGCATACGCTTTTTTAAATCGGCTCAGCTTACCATTAAAAATTGGAATAGGTGTATTTTTACCCATGTTAGCCCTACCCCAAGTACCCCATTCTGCATCGTCTTGTGCTTTAATGTCAACGAGCAACTGGGCTATCTCTGAAGCTAAATCGGTATTTGATCTTGATTTAGGCAATTTATCGACATCTATATCTGTTGCTCGTACAGCATCGATTTCTTTTGCGGTAAAGTTAATTTCAACGGTAGAATAGGCTTCTTTTAAAATTTTCTTGAAATCGTCACCTTGAATCTTGGGCATCATCTGTGAAGTTATATCTAACCCCTCTTTATCGAAGGCTTGTATTCTTTGCCATCCCATTTTACTTTTTTCTATGTAGGAAAAGGTAATAAGGTCAGTAGTTATACCGAGGGCTTGTTTTTCAGTTTCTGCTAAAGTAACAACAATTTTTCTATCAATTCCATCGTCCCATGGGACTATGCCGCCGCTAATAATTTTAAAAATTTCTTCTAATAAAATTGTTTTCCCGCATCCATTTTCCCCTACCAATAAAGAAAAATCTCTTACCGAATCATCGATTCGAAAGTCAAAAATAAAATCTCCTAATACTTTATGATTTTTAAATTCTATAGAGACTATTTTCATATCACTTCAAATTCCGCTTACCTGTTACTAATTGGGGAATTAAAATATCGCGGGCATTAACTAAAATTTCGTTTTGACCAATTAATTTATTAATTTCGTTCGCCATTTTAGAACACAAAACGTCAAATCTTGCCATTAAATTTTGGGTGGGTATTAAAGCTTTATATTCCAATATTGCGGATGGTTTTAAATGTAGAACATTCACTCCGTTTGCTTTCTGTTTTGTCGCTTCCGTAAACCTATAGCTTGATAGCATTTGGTAGATAAAACTATTTGGTAAAACATTGGAAATTATCTTAACTACATCTGCCGAAAAGGTTGTTTTTTGCCTAATTTCCGGTATTCTAGCTGGGCGCGCAATTACAGCACGATCGTTTGTCATATCGGTTACCGCAACGACAACATCCCCCGCCGCTAATGATTGATTCTCATTTATACTGCCCGCATAATATTTTGCACCGTCATAGCGAAAACCGCCTCCACGATTAAAATTTTTTAAATTTACTATATAGTATTGGCCATTTCTATCGCTTATCTCTTCACTTGAATAAGAACATCCTCGAACACAACTTGCCACATCTCCCATTTTTTTCATCTCCCACCCTTCGGGGATTATGCCATATTCCGTTCTAGAATTAACTAAATTCACTTTTTCGAAACCGGGAAATCTAAATTTTACAAACCATTCAGTATAAATTCTTTTCGCCATCTCCTCTATAACATCTATTCTCTTCTCGTTATTCTCAATTAAATCATCGTATCTCGCCAACACCTCTGCGATTTGTTGCTGTACTGCAGTATCTACTGGATATCTTATCTTAACCTTGAATAATGCCGTCTGTCGGATTCCACCTACGGTCGTTCCGGTTGCGCGACTTAATAATTCATGTTTTCCGGATTTAGTATTGAAATAATAATAAAGGAAATGTGGATTGAGTTTTTGTTTATTTGAACGGATAGCAAAAAGGCGTTGACTTAATAAAATTTTTTCGTCATTTTTTAAATAATATGTTTCACCCAATGGTGCCTCGGAGGTCATTAAAATATCTCCCTTTTTTACTTCCACCTTCATCCATCGATCATATAAATCATTGTTTACATATCTTATCGATCCATGATTTACAATTTTTCCTTGTTTAATATTTTTTGCAGATAAAGCAGGTATGCCAAAACTGGTCCATACACCTTTTAGTTTTTTTGGAGTTTTCCCACGATAATCGATAATTCTATCAATTAATCTTCCTAGTTCTGTTTCAACAAATATTGCCATATTATAAAATCTTCTTCCAATCGTCTTGGATTTTATTTTCTAAATCGCGCGATTCTTTAGTTAATGTGGTAAATTCAACCATTAATTCTTTCATTTTTTCTTCAAAATCAGTATTATCCAATTCTTTTTCCACAATCTCCACATACCGACCGGGATTTAGCGAATTATCATTGGCGAAAATTTCTTCCAAGGCGGCCACTTTGCATCTCCCTTTAATGTCTTTATATTTTTCCGCGCCATCTTCGCCTCGATAACTTCGTACGATAGCTGAAATTTCATCAATTTGTTCATCCGTCCAATATCTATAAACACGCTCATTGGGAACTGGAGTGAAAATATCTTGTGCGTTGATGAAAAGCACTTTATTTTGTCTTTCAGAGCCGAGTTTACGCTTATCTAAAAACCAAAGTGTACATGAAAGGGTCGCGTTCATAAACATATTCACGCCCACAGAAATTATCACGTCCACAAAACCTGCCTCAATCATTTTAGTACGGATTTCTTTTTCGGCATTCGAAGCATCTCCTGCCCCATTAGACATAACAAATCCGGCGCGCCCTTTATTATTAAGCGCGCTGGAAAACATTTGTATCCATAAATAATTTGCGTTGCTAATTTCGTTCTTGCCAGTTAGCGGCAAACCGTAAACATAACGACGATCTCCCTGTAATCTAGCCGGATCAATCACCATCTGTCCGTTTTTATCCTTACCCTTAACGTTAAAAGGCGGATTGGCCAAGACGTAATCAAATTTGCCGATGCTTTTATGTAAATCCTCATAAAACGAATTAGCAAGTTCAATCTTTCCCGATAATCCGTGAATTGCCAAATTCATTTTTGAAACCTTCAGATTACTTTCGCCTTTTTCCTGCCCATAAATACCGATCTCTTCCATGATTTGGCGATTACCGGTTTTGTGTCTTTCCACAAATTTTGCGGATTGCACAAACATCCCGCCGCTACCGCACGCCGGGTCAAATATTTTGCCGTGGTAAGGCTCAATGATTTCCACTAGAAGCTTGACGATTGATTGCGGCGTAAAGAATTCACCGCCTTTCGCGCCTTCGGAGCGGGCAAACTCACCCAAAAAATATTCGTATATTCCGCCAAAGGCATCGCCCTCGATATCGTCAGGAATTTGATTGAAATTTTTTAAAAGCGTTAGCAATATGCGGCTATTTTCCGCCGGTTTGGATGAAATGCTGGTATAATTTTGCGGCAAAATTCCGGCCAGTTCGCGGTTCTCTTCCTCGATCGCCTTCATCGCCTCATTAATCGCTTTGCCAATATTTTCACCTTCCGGGATATTCATCAAATGAGAATAAGAAGCAATTTCCGGTAAAAACAAAACTCCTTTAGATTTATAATCATCCGGGCTAATAGGACGCACTCTTGGAGAATAAACGGCCTTTCGCTCCGCTACCATATCGGTTTGAATTTTTTTAAACCGCACATCGGCAAATTTAAGAAAAATCAACCCCAAAATCGGCTCGGATATTTCATTGAGCTTGAGTGATCCATTGGCGCGTAACTGCTCCGCCGCTGCCCAAAGCCTCTCGTATAGTTGTTGTCTGTTGGTCATAAAGTATAAAGTATAAAGTATAACTTATAACGTAGCTATTTCTCTATAATTTAACTCTTTTAAAGTGTTTTTACAATTCAGAGATTTTTAAAAAATTCGCGAAGCCTGCTGGCTTCGATTTATATTATTTTATATTTTAAATGCTATTTTTACCCCCCCCCACCTGCGGCTAAAATGCGTTGGCCTGCCCCAATTCGAGCCCGGCTGCCCCTTTGCGAGCGCCGCCCTGGAAAACAGCAGTTTGGAAGGGCAAGCGAAGCTCAGTCGGGGGTCGGTTAGCATCGATTTGGGGCTGGCCATAAGCATTTCTGGCTATTCTGGATTTTGCTGATAGTAGGTTAAACCTTTTTTCAGTAAATCCCGCAT
>Ga0172381_10004166_pt1 | contig 15037 bp, 15 predicted proteins | sample Leawel6488metaG_FD_119754 | JGI IMG/M metagenome (GOLD analysis project Ga0172381, IMG submission 119754) | Leachate microbial communities from a municipal landfill in Southern Ontario, Canada - Leachate well 64-88 metaG | ecosystem: Engineered > Solid waste > Landfill > Unclassified | place...
ATCGCGATCGCGATCGCGCTCACATAAATCACGCAGCGGGTCTGCTCATGATAAAGTTGTGCGAAAAATTCGCGCCCGTAAGCAACGTAAGCTGGCGATTAAGCCGCTTGGAGAAAAATCACTTTCAGAATTACAATTAGTTGCGCGCTCACATGGAATTCCATTTGGTGGATTAACAAAAACACAATTAATTGAAAAAATTATTGCATATAGATAATCTATTTGCGATTATTGACAATGAAATTTATTATGCAGATAAAGCGCGATATCAATAATATCATTTCGCGATGCTTTCACTTTTGGCATAAGTACAGAAAGATAATATTTAATAATGCCAGATTTTGTTTTAATAGTTGCTAAGTCCGCATAGTCAATATTACCATAATTTTCGCGCGAAGATGCTGCCAACTCTGGAATGCGCCGAAAAAGCGCAATATCAAGTAATGCGCAGCGGTACATGGGTTCATTAATTGCGCGTAATCGCGTCAATTTTCTAAAAGATGTATTTTTAATATATTCATCATCCGCGAACTTTTTTTCTTCATCGGTTACTAATTCATCCCCGATCGCGTAAGTGATAGAATAAATGTTAGCTACATTGAGACTAACGCCTGGAATTTTAACAATAACAAAGTTATCAAGTTGTGGTGATGTGTATAACTCTTTACATAATGCTAATGATATTGACATTTTAGTATTTTCTTCTATTATATAATTGTCATATTCATTTTAATATTGTCATTCTGTCATGTGGTCTTCAAAAGAAAACATTAGCGAATTGGTGCGCGAATCTGTGTCACACGTAATACATAATGATCGCAATTTATACATTCCCGTTCTTTCTGCAATTGAAAAATTTGCAGCATCTCGCAGAATGATAATAGGCGGACGAGTTGCCGAACACATATTATTAGGATTATCGCGCGAATTAAAAGATGCGGAATTATGGGTATTAGAATTGTATAGTGCGAATATTGTTGAGGATATTAATTTATGTATTGAAACAATCTATAATTCATTAACACATATGAGTGTGAGTGAAAACGGCGATATTTCGCAAGTATATCAGGGAGATGCACGCACTTTAATGTTAAAAACAATTGTGGAAAACAGAGAATATCAAATACTCGCGGATTATAGAGTTGTCGCAGTTTGTAAGTCATTAGGCGAGCGCAGGGGTATTAATATTATAAATATTATATCGCCAATTGTAAAAAAAGGTTTATTTAGTGGCGAAAATGTTCAAATTATGCCGCGGAATTTACAAATAATGCGCATTTTACACTTGTTATGTATGCCCGGAACAGATGCTGCGATTGCAAAACAATGGGTAAATATGCTTTCGCGTCTTAATTTACTTTGGGATATAAACACAACTGTGATTGATGGTGGAAAACATGATAGAGATTCGCAACAATATGAAACGGCAAATATCGCAAATTGGGAAAATCTGAATAGAGAAGGTATTTTGATTGGCGAGATTGCTGCAAATTATTATCTTGGGCATAAAGAACATCACAATGATCGCGCGCAATATTTGTGCTCATTTGATGGATTTGTAACATACGCAGAACATAGCGGCGTCAATAAAACATTTAATGATTTACGCGTTCCGGATGATTTTAGATTATACAAGTATGTCATAAAATCCAATGGTGACGAAAAATTTATTGCCGATATATTCAATGCTCCAGATTATGAATTAATCCCATATATTATTGCGAATGATGGGCGCAAAATCGCATCTCCATTTTGCGTTTTGCGATTTCTTTATGTTGATATTTGGACTCTTGATTTTGTCATAAAACTTATGACTAACAGAAGCGACACACAACATCTTCTTACCATGCGCAAAAATAAACTTTACAATATTGCATCCGAATTGTATGAATGGATTATTAATTGTGATAATATTTCGCTATTGTTCCCAATAACTTACGCCGGAACATATATTTCCGAAAGTGATACAAAACGAATGCAAGGTGCGAAAATAAAATCAAATGTTGCAAAAAATATTTATCCCGCTCCAAAAAAAGATATGATAAATTTCGCCGATGAATTAGTGAAAAAATTTAATATGGTTTAAATTCGCGCGTAAAATTATCCATCAATATCCTTTGGAACTGCACCTGCTTTTTTTGGTGCAGACGGCTTCTTTGCCATTTTTTTCGCAGCAGGCGTTGGTGCTGCGTCATCAGCAGCAGCTGCCGGCGCATTATCCGCTTGTTCGCTCGTTTCAATTCCCGCATCCTTCATATGATCAGCACGAAGAGCTTTGTACTCCTTATCAAATTCCGCATTTAGATTTGTGTATGTAGTATTAGTAGTGAGTTCGATGTATGCAAGATCAGCTTCTTTCGCCATTTTATTCTCTTCTTTTGCATCAACATACGGCTTCTTTGTAATAATTACAGGAAGCATATCCTTGCATTTGTTGCGAGCACTTGCTGTTTCTTTATAATATGTAGTGAACCACGCTTTGAATGTGCGCGGAAATTTAGTGGCGGCCGGTTTGGCCGCTGCAGATGTTGCTGGGCGTGAGCGTGGTTGCGGTGCTAATTTCTTAATTTCGCTCAACATTCGCGCCATATTTGTCGCTTGTGCATTGGAAATTGCTTCAACACTTGATGTAATAGCGATTAGGTTTTTTGAAATTTCAAGGAGTTGTTGCTGAATGCTTGCATCGGCCATTTTTAATACTGATGTGTTGGTACTGTAAATATGATAGGTATATTGTAATTCATTTTTTTCTTTAATTGCTCGCATCCGTAGTGACATGTTCAGCGTCAGAATTATCCGAGCCGCCAGCTCGCGAGCAAAATTCAAGCACTTTTGCGCCTGTTTCAACCGCTTCAGAAAGTGTGGGATCAAGTGGGGGTGGTGGTGCGGGTTGCATAATATTCTTGCGCACGATTGCAAAGAAGTCATCAGTAGCGCAAGTTGCAGTAAAATATGAACCATCATCAACTTGCGCAATTGATGCAACATTTGTTGTGGCCAATTCCGCGATTTCTTTTGTACTACACGTAAGCGCGCAGATTGTCGTATTTGGCGAAAGTGTGTAAATAATAGTAGGAATCGCATCACTTGTTGCATGTTTCATTGTTACTGCAACATAATCCGGACATTCAATAACTCTTATTTTATTTTCCCCGATATTGATAAATACTGATTTATTAATGCGCGATGTAGCAATTTTTGCGCCAGCGTGAGTAATATAGTGTCCCATTGCAACCATTTCTTCTGCGTCCATAACATGTTTCCAGTCGCTAATAATATTTTTAACAAGTGTGTATGCTTCGTATGGCATATCAATTTGCGAGCGAAGTGCTGTATAAAAATACGCAGCATCTCGCAATTTATTCTCATCCTGAGTAATCGCGCTCGAAAATTGGTTATACATGAGATATACTGAAATTAAATTCGCAGATATGACTGGAAATGTTGGTATAATAGTAATAAATTGCGTGGGTAATGCGAAAATAATATGCGAGTTGTTGTTTCGTTCAGGTTGATTTTTATCAACTAAGACAATGACAAGTCTTTTTATTTCTTCAGCGCGATCTTTGCCGACCAACATTTCATAAAATGCAGTATCCCATTTGTCACCAAGAATTACTACAAAATGCGGATCGCATGAAGTTAGAGTTTCTGCGAGTTTAGCATAATCCATTGACATTTCGCGGGGTACTGCAGCAACGCATGTATTACATTTCAGTGTTGCGACAAGCGCGCATTCAAACACGCTTCCAACATCGTATAAAACGGATATGCGCGTTGTATTGGTTGTTTTTTCTTGATTGGGTGCAATCGCAAAATCGCTCTCCATTAGAAATTTAGTATTTTATATGATATAATACATTCTTTTAAATATGTCATCGGATGACCGTATTCGCGCGGCTCGTCAAATCGTTGCGGCGCCGCTATTAGTAACGTTATCGGATATTTGCGATATTAATAATGAGGGTGAATTGGCTAAAGATATTTTAGCTACATTACCAAATGAATTTAAACAACGCGGCGAACTTGTTTTAACCGGTGCCGGACTTAAACCATATAGTTCTTTGCATTTGTGTCTCAGTAAAGTTCCAAAAGGATATCAATTTTCGATACGTTTGCCATCTAAAGCATATGAAACTGAATTAAAAACGAAATTTCCAATATTTACAACTGCGGCAGTTTCATATTGGAAAGAATGGGTTTGCGCTCATCCAGAATTAACGCAGCGAATACAAAAGGTTATCAATATTGACAAAATTTACAATACCGACACTGTCTTATTTTGGAACCGCTCCGATCCTTATTGGATCGGTATAATCGCATATTTTATTGATGAAAAAGGAAATATATACAAAGATAATATTTAATAATGAGCGATAATGCAACAATATTTGTTGATATAGGTTTAAGTCATGAAAATGAGATATATTTGCGAATTCTTTTATTTGTGTTTGTAATGTGTAGTTCTTGTTTGAGTATTTGTCTCGGCAGTTTAACATCATTTATAATAAAACTAAATCGTGCATTACCGCAACTTTTAGATGTTAAAAATCCGCCGCGACAACTTGGTGATATTGAAAATGCAAACACAGTTCGCGAACTCGCGGCTCGCGCGTGTGGAGATGCTATAGAAATGGCAATGAATATTGGCGATCGTACAGCGCATACACGCATACGCGCAGAACCAAATTTACAATAATAAATATGTTATGTGTTTATTTTTTTACATAAAAATGAAATGCGAATAAGCTTTATATGAAGAGAAATGATTATAATACCAACACCTCAACACCCACACATATTTAAACGTTATAAAGACGCGGTTAATGATTTTGTATTGAACGCTGGACCTCACCAGGTTAGTTTTATTGTATTCTCGCTCAAAACGCGGCAGTTCTTCCGGTTTGATGGTGAGAATAAAACGACGTGTGTAGCCAATTATTGCAAATATATTGGCGATGAATTTGCCGGAGATATAATGCCGGATTTTCAAGAAGTTATTGATGAAACGTCATGGCATGCGTTAGTTTTTGATTTGGATTTAGACGTTGAAAATCCGAATCGCAATTTAAGTATTTATAATTCGCAAGTTGCCACATTTCGCGAATCAATACGCGAAATTATACGCATTGCAATAGATGTTTATTTTGATATGTTCAATGACGTAATTAGTGAGCGTGATTTTGTTATTTGCGAATCGCTTCATAATGAAGAAATGCATCGTTTATCTGCACATGTATTAATAAAACGAGCTGTTCCGCATTATATGATTGCATCACATTTTGTAACAACGGTTATTGGATCACTCTCAGCTGAGGAATCCGCAATTATTGACCGATCTATTTACTCAAAACGCCATAATTTGCGACTTGTTGGTTGTGCAAAAGTTGGTTCAAAACGCGTTAAAATCATGCCACAAAATTGCGAGTTTATAGACACAATTGTTGGATCGCCGCTTTTGCAGCGAATTCCAAGTGAAAAAGCAACGCAGTGGCTTGAAATATTACAATCGCGCACTCACACTGCATCAAATGCTAATATGCGCGCATATCCGTCTGCGATTGTTGATAAAGCAATTGCTCTTGTTGATGCTAAATATGGTATAAACGCTCATAAATTTCGCCAACAAGTTGGTTCGCTACTCATATTCACGCGAATTGCGCCAACCTTTTGCATATTATGCAAAAGAAATCATGATAATGACAACACTTTAATTTTACGCGTTAATATGTGTGATGATGATGTCCGCGTCGTAGAATTATGCAGGCGATATAATGAAGAACATAAAGACAGTATCGGTTCAGCATCATCATATATTGATTTTGGTTACGTTATTGAGCAACAAGAAATTAGCGATATATTAACGTATGTGCGAACAACTGTTTCGAGTGTTGATTCACGATCGTGGGAAGCAAGGATACGACGCGAATCATATAACGAGCCCGTTATGCACAATTATCCATTTAATGTCAGAACTTTATTTGTTAACGCGCCAATGAAAATCGGCAAAACAAAAGCGTTACACCGCTACATGACAACTAACATGTCTGATGAAAATGCAAAAATTATTATTGTATCATTTCGGCGAACGTTTTCATCCGCGGTTGCTGCGCGATTTCCTGATTTTGAATTATATCGCAATATAAGCGGCGATCTTTGTGCATCGCGCTTGATAGTACAAGTGGAATCGCTACATCGCATGGTTCCTGATAAAATTGGTCCAGTTGATTTACTCGTACTTGACGAATCAGAGTCAATTATTGAACAATTTAATTCTGGATTATCTGCAAGTCACACTGGCGATTTTGCAGTATTTCAATGGTTGTTACGAACTGCGCATCGTTGCATAGCTATGGATGCGTTCATGACTGAGCGAACATATGCTGTTATTGGGCGTATGCGTGGAGTTGCGAATGCGCTTTGCATTCGCAATGAATACAAAAACGCAATTAATGATAATTATTATTTAACATCAAACAAAAATATTTGGTTGCTTTCATTAAAAGAGTGTGTGAAGAAAGGTGAAAGAATTGTAGTTTGCGTGAATAGTGCGACTGAGGGTCGTGCTGTTCGTGGTTTAATAATGCAACAATTGCATGATAGCGGCGAGGATTTGCGTGTTAAATTCTACAGCGCAGAAACATCTGCGACAGTTAAAAATCGCGATTTTGAAGATGTTGCAGCGAGTTGGTCAGATTGTGATATTCTTATTTACACACCGACATTAACAGCCGGTGTCTCATTTGAAACAGAACATTTTGACACTATGTTTGGATATTTTACTGACAAATCTTGTTCGGCGCAAGTTTGCATACAAATGATGGGGCGAATTAGGAATATTTCGCGCAAGAAATTCTTTATTTGTATCAAATCCGAATCTTCGCTACTTCCAGAAACTCGTGCAGAGATGATTTTAAGTATGCGTATTAAAAAAAACGCAATTATGCTCGGGAATGAAATGATTGATATTGAATACACTGAAGAGGGATTACCAACAATTCCCGATACTGATTATGCCGAATTATGTGTGCAAAACGCGATAATGCGCAATAAATCGCGTAATAATTTTACATTTGAATTTGCGCGACTGATTGCTATGAGCGGACCGCATACAATTGAATTAACGGGTCGGGTATTCAATAACCTTTTTGCATATTTTCCATCGTGGAATGATCTTGAACTGATTAAAAATGAACGTAAAAATATCGGTGAGGAAATTTCATACGCGCGAGCACTTGCAATCGTTGAATCGCCAGAACTTTCTGGTGATGAATACAAGGTGATTAGTGATAAAATGTGCACCGGTTATGTAGATATTCCAAACATAGATAGATTTGCTGCGCAAAAGTTTGAGTTGCGGCAAGTTTATAATTATCACGGGAAATTATCACCCGAATTTGTTGAAACGTACTATGATCCAATGATAATGCGAGCTTATCGCAATTTACATCTACTTTGCGAGTGTATGGAGCGAACAAATGCAAATATTGTCGCAGCTCTCGCCGAAATTGGGCGAGTTGAATCTGAATATTTGCGCGAGCTTGCAAATACTCGCGATGATAGTGAAGGAATACGCGAATTATGTTATTCAAGTTCGTATGAAACGCATAGACTAGCGTATATTGTCACTAATGTTATGGGTTTTGTAAGCGTCTTTGACAAGCGGGTTTATACCTGGCGAGATGTGGAAGAAAATATTATGAATAATTCCGCAAGAATAAGGCGAATTTTTCCATCATTACGCGCGCAATTTAAAATATCGCGATCTATAGCAAATCATGCGCGAAAAAATGCAAAAATAACATGCGAAGATATTATGGATCCAAACATATTTGCAAAAGTCGCGAGTGAAATTATCCGCGAAACTTATTGTATTGAATTAGTGATTGTTCAAGATATGTGTCAGCTTTCACCACCATCCGCATTTATTATTCAACCAAATTATAAAGTTATTCCGCGAATTGTGGTAGATTAGTGTCCGCGCTTTAATGATATTTGAAGTATGATGCACACACATATTATAATATTTTTTGGAACATATAGAACGCAATAATGAGTTTAATTCGCAAACTTAATCCAATAATTGCGACATTGCCTAATATTTCGCATGCACAATATGTCACTATTATTAATTTTCTTGCATCATGTGCAAATATTATTATTGCGATGAATGATCGCGATGCGTCGCAAGCCATATGCGCTACGATCGAGCAAGATGATTGTGATGATTTTTCGCGAGTTGTTGCCACAAATTTAGTATCTATTTTGAAGAATTGCGCGCGCGGAGACCTCGCAACGTTTATTGGTATTCACTCTGGTTCAATTCCCATAACATTACAGCGCAAGATTATCGCAATTTGCAATGAATTACCATCGAGCTATAATGGTATTGAATTCGCACAGCATGATAAATATTTTTGCTTGCGCGGGCATAAACTTTCAAGCCGACATCTTATTGAACATCACGAATGGTCACTTGCGAATATTGAAATTATTGCGCGCGAACGCGATGTCGGTTTTATTTTGATTAACGCAATTGGAATGAACGGTATAACATACCTCATCATTGATATCGCGTCGCGAATTATTGATAAAAATCGCGCACACTTTATAATGATTGCACACGATGATAATATTATTGTTGATGATAAAAATATTGTAGCGCGAATTGACGGGCGAATAAAATTATCAATTATGACGGGAAGTGAGAAAAAAAGTATTGCCATTACGAGCGTTGTGAAGATATTATAATTATATTTAAAAAAAGTTGAAAATCGCTGCATTAAACATATACGATGGAACAGGCGCAGTTGCATAATACCGGTTTGGCGTTGGCATTGGACATCGCGCATACATCTACTATGCGCAATCATGTTGGGTGTGTAATCATTGATAGACATACTCACCGTGTAGTTTGTAGTTCGGCGAATTATACTGTCGGTCCATCAATGCCCGGAACAACAAATATGACACACGCAACAATGCATTCAGAAATGGGCGCTATTGAAAAGCTTTTTGCATCTTTGGGGCGTGTTCAGGATATCCATGCGACGCTGCGGCAACGACGTTGTCATAAACATTCCTTACAAGCAAAAGCGGCCAAAGCGATATCATTTTGATATGTATATTGCGCGAACGCGCTCATGTGCAATGGGATGTGCGAAACCATGCGAGCAATGTGTTAGATGGATAAAATCATGCGCAAAACTTGGAGTTCATTTACATGTTTGGTATTCAGATAATTATGGCAATATCGTATATTTTGATTGGAATAATGATACACCACATCGTTACAAACTTGAAGAAACTATTTGGTAAAAAAATATTATTTGCGCACATTCTACTTGTTAGGGACGCTCCTTTTTTTTCAAATAACTCGCGCGTTGTAAAGGCATTATTTTTGAGCGAGTTGATCGTGCTTCAAGTGCTTTCGCAACGTCCGCGATACTGGAAAGTGGTGTGCGTATGTTTCCGTGAATTTCAGTTCGTAATGTGCGACTCATACGAGCAAGTGATGCTTTAATGAATTCATCCGGGCGAGTAAATGTAATTGGAGTTGCAAGTTTGCGACTGACGCGAATATATTCATTAATTATATGCAATGCAAGATTACAATCCGCGCATCCATCCAATCCAACTGTCGCATTAAAATATGTTGCATTTTGTCCATAGAAGCAAAATTCGCGCATCAAGTTATAGTAGAACATTTTATTTTCATAATCGTGCGGATCATAAATTACGAGCTTATTATAATGTTGAGTACTGGCGATTAAACGCGTTTCGGATGATGACTGTCCTGCAAACGCCTGTAAATTAATATGATCATTCGCCATGAAAACATAACGCCCAGATTCATATTCGTGCAATATATCCGTTTTAAATGTCGCATTATATTCGCGCAGTGTATCCGCAAAATTACCACTTTTTTCATGAACGGCGCGGATATCGTATTCATTCATAAACGGTGTGCGAAATTTAAGCATGCAGCGAAGAGGTTGCATAATATATACCCACGTATGTTGCCAGATATTATTAATAATAATATCCATATCGGATGGACTTTCTTCGAACGCGTCATCCGATACAATATTTTTTGTATATTTGTGTCTTTGCGTCATTTCTGGATTGCTAATATTTGTGCGAATATCGGAAATAAATAAAACAGTGCCAAGACGTGCAAACGCATGTGCATGCGCGTTATCAAATAAATCTTCGATAATGTAAAATGTGTAAGATTTCTCGCGCAAAATAGTGGCGGCAATTTCTTCCGGATCTAATAAACGATCGTCGCTAATATCGCTATTTTTTTCACATTGAATTATTCCTGCATCTTTGGTTGCAAAATCAATTATTTCATTACCAATTGTTGTTTTATTTGACTTTCTGAAATAAAGTTTGCTGCGTGGTTCATGCTTGCGCGGACCATTACAACCAGCGCAACCCTTAATAATGTGTTCTTGCGGATCAATTAAAATAAATTTCATAGTGGGAAACATATCTGCCAAATTTTGGCGACTATGCCCAGGGCCTGAACCGGCATAAACAACATATATTTGTTTATCGGTCGGAGTTATCTCTGCACACTCTGTTAAGAATTGTATTTCTGAAAGTTCTAATTTAAATTGTCCAACATGGGCGGCACGGCGTAGATATTTCATATTTTGATACGTTAAAGAATTCGCAGGAACATCAGTTATTTTCACAACAGTTGGTGGATTGTGATTTGATATTAATTTTTCAACCTCAGAACGCATTGGTTCCTGTTGAATGCGCAATGCCATTGGAATAAAAGCCATATTCGCGCCTTGTTTAAATGTTTGTGGTTGCGATGACTGTAATATATTATTTTTGAATGGATTCAAAAATAAAGTTATCGTCGCTATTATAATAGTAACAATGATCGTTATTATGGGTGATAATAGCATTGCGTTATATATAATTAATAAAATTGAATATCGCTAATTTATGCATAATACCAATTACGTATCATGAGTACTAAAGCTGTTGCGAAATCGGTTAGGTCGGCAACAAGGAAAAATATTAAACAAGCGACACAACCATGCCAAATTTACTCGCGAATTTTACACGAACTTTATTTGCGAGCATTTGAAACAGTAAATCCGATTGCACTCGCAAATTATAAATCAGATTCTTCTATTATGTACTTATCAAGCAAGTCATTTATGCAAGACGCGCAAATTGCGTCAAAGGTTGGATTAACAGATCCGTTTCCAATAACAGCATCGCGCACAATAATTGCATTTCTTGAAAATATTCACAGTAAGATTATTAGTGAAGGAATCAATGGCAATATTTGTAGTCTTGTTAAGGAATTGCGCGAACCTTCATTACCAGTACTCACGCGGGTAAATTATGATACTGATGATGATCATAGACACGCAATAAAAACTCTGCTTTGCACAAATCTTAAATCATCGGATCAGTTGCGCGATATTGCTGCAAAATTATTAAATATGATAAAACTTCTCATTGAACCATTACTTTATTGTATGCTCATTTGCAAGCGTGTGCCAAGTACTAAATTTCTTGCTGCGATTTGCTATTCCGCGGGATATCCCGATGAGATTATTCAACTTGCCGAAATTCCAATCACAAAGAAAAAAAGTAAGAGCGGTAGCAAAAGCAGAGTTAAGGGCAAAGAAAAAAATAAAGTTAATGAAGCAGATGATGTAGATGAAGCAGATGACGCAGGTGATGCAGATGAAGCAGATGAAGCAGATGAAGCAGATGTCGCGGATGAAAATAAATCAACATCAAAATCAGCGCCGGCGATCGCGGATGCGTCTGGGGATACGGACGCGGAAAAAACTACCAGTGATGAAGTATCAGACGATGAACTATAAATTACATGATTCGCAAATTACGTTCCATTTTTTTGCAAATATATAGATTTAGTATGAACGCAATAATAATTGCAACAATCGTTATTATTGTGCTTGTGATAATATTATCAATTTATCAGGCGCAAAAATCCGCAGTTATAAAATTTAATGAAGAATTTATTGACGGGTTTTGGTGCGCTGATCAAATCGATTGCGATTTAAAAGGTTATAAAGAAGCATTTTTATATATTGAAAATACGCACACGCATAATGGTATTGATATACCATCGTACATACTCGCAATACATGGCGCGAGTGGTCAAAGTATTAACTGTCCATTTAAATTGAACCTAAATATGAATATGTTTAGTGATACAATAACTGGTAAGTGTGTTGCAAAAGATTTTAATTTTGACATCAACGTAAAATGCGATATCGCGCGGGGAATTATGTCATGGAATATGCCAAGTGGCGAACATATTTTTACGTGGATAAAAAATTGTGATATGAGTAGAAAAATATCATCTATTTAAACACCGCTATAAATAATATAAACCGATATCGGTGTTAGCCGCAAACATCTCATATTGAGTTGAGATATTTATATTTCAACTTAAGATATTGGTCTATATTCTCATAGCGCGGTGTCTGATGTTGCGGCCGATATTGCGCTCATGTAAATTGCGTTGATAGATTGTATCATCGCGATTTACTTTTTTTTGTATCTGCTAAAAACAAATGATCGAGAATAACACTCGCAGAATTACGATCGGTTGGCATGTATTGTAATCCAATGCGCAAAAATTCTTCAATTTGTTTCATTTGGAAATAACTTAAATTCTTATAATTTGCATCAAGAAATTGTGAAATTGATCCAGATGTCACACTTGGTGAATATCGCGGCGCGCCGTTGAAATAATATTCTTGCGCGAGTTTGCAAAATATTTTGGGTGGCTTACCAATTACTCGGTACATGAGAACAATATGCGCATACATTGTGGGAAAATCAATATCAAATGCAGCATTTGCGTCATCACTATTATCTGAATCATCACTACGATGACTTGTTGCATGCGATTTACTTGCGCTATCATCATCATCAACGTAAATACCATCCGTATCTATTTTATGATCTAACCCATCTGATCCAAAAATATCAAATAGAAGATCACCTCCAGTAATAACTGTAAATAAAGTTGTCATTGCCGACCACACATCGGCGGGGAATGAATATTTTTGACCTAAAAGAATTTCCGGCGCAATGTGTGCAAAAGTTCCAACAGTTGCAGGCGCGCACATTCGCGTTTCCGGATTGACAATTCGCGCCGATCCAAAATCGCAAAGAACAATTTGTAGGTTTTGCGCATCCTTTGGATTTAAAGATGGACGTTTTTTGAACATAATATTGCCCGGTTTAATATCACCATGCACAATGCCGCTTTTTTCGAGACAATCGAGTGCGTTGAATAATTGGCGCGCGATCATTACAGTAAATATACCTGGAAGACCAAATCCATCTTGTTGTTCTGAACGTTCGTGCAAAACATCACTAAGTTTTACTTCATATTGTGGCATAATTACACAATAAATGGGATAATTATTGTAGAGAAATACACAAGTATTTTTGATATCTTCAATATGATTACGTCCCAAATGCTGATACGGATATTTTAGTAATGCATTCATCGCATTACACGTTCGCAAAAATTGACGTCTTGATGAAAAAGTTTTGCAAATATGTTGCGAATTTTGAACACTGCAATCAGTCGTATAACAGTCGCAAAATGTACCAGACGCAATGCGATTTTTTAAAATATATTCAGCGCCTTGCACAGCGATGCGTGTTTCGGCATACATATCGTGTTCCGTTTGAGACACGTCACTCATTTTGACATCCTTTTCTGCCATGTGTAATTGTGTATATGTGTAAATAATTATGTTTTTAATTGCGGATTATTGAAAATATGTAAAAAAATAGAAATGAATAACATTTAGATAATATTTAATTAATTGTAATTCTTTTAATATCCTCGCCGTGTCCTATAGTAGGAATGTAGAATCGCGCGATTCTGCGTAAGTTGGCATTTGCCATAATTGCGCGGGAGAATTTGAGAAACGTGAATCGTTTGATTCCGCGTGATGCATCATCAATTTGCTTTGCGGAAATCGGATAATGCATTGCGCGAATGATAAACCATATCGTACCAACAATCTTACTTTGTAAGCGACTTTTCACACAAATATTGTTTTCAACTGATACTTTTACAATATGTTGTATCATTTGAAGAAACGAATTGTAAAGAATTGTGTGAAATACTCGTCTGGAAGTTGATGATATTTTAGGGTCAATCATTATTGAGTTCTCATGATATTTTGCATCCAAGAATGAACCTAACGTTTTTCTAAATATTGCAACAGTTTTATCGCGACATATAATATCATCCGCATCAAACACAAAATTTCCCGCAGCGACTTGTTGCATTAGTTGGCCATATCCACGCGAAAACCCATCTGTGCGTAATCCTACTAATTCTGCGATTTCGCGCTTGCTCTTTTGTTCTGTTTTAGAACATTCCATAAATATGAGTAGCGCAATTACTTCGTTCCTAACTTCACCACATTTGACGAAAGGCTTGTTCGATTCAACGGCTTTGCGCTGAATTTCCATGTATTGTTTAATCGCGCTGACAATTACAGAAGTTGATGGAACAATTGCAACGAGTTGTTGCGACACGTTACCAATTAAAATACCGTTTGGTTCATATTCAATACCAAGTTTCTTGGCGTGCGAAATAATGTACTCTTCTCTGCATGCAATTAATTGATTGTAAATATTTGTATATTGTTCATTAAGAGGGTCGTTTGATGCATATCTTTTTGTATCTTTATGGTGATTGAACGGCTGTATTGTTGAGATATGGGAATCAGCAAATGCATATATGCGAAAACACTCAGTGCATACGTATTCATCATTTTGTATTTCCATTGCTACTGAACATTTTGGACAAATGTTGTTTGCGATTTTTATTTCTGTATTTCTTAGTTGCGTTAATCTTGCGAATTCTAATAGCGATACATCTGTTGTGGTCATGATATATGTTAGTTATGAGTGGTTCAAATTTTTTGCGAATATAGTAGAGGTGACGACTACCTCTTTCTATTTTAAAGGAAATAGTTATTTAAAATGAAAAAAT
>Ga0172381_10004167_pt1 | contig 15036 bp, 15 predicted proteins | sample Leawel6488metaG_FD_119754 | JGI IMG/M metagenome (GOLD analysis project Ga0172381, IMG submission 119754) | Leachate microbial communities from a municipal landfill in Southern Ontario, Canada - Leachate well 64-88 metaG | ecosystem: Engineered > Solid waste > Landfill > Unclassified | place...
CAACGGGATTGCCACGCTTCCCTGCGGTCGCTCGCAATGACATCGTGTAAGTAATGAGGTTCTTTAGAGTGCCTTAGAATAATGAAAGATAATGTCCTTTTAAAAAGCTGTCGACGAATCAAGTAGTGTGTACAGGAATGACAGTACTTATTTTCAGTCTTTGTTGGGAGAACAATCTGGCAGTGATATTTTGGCTAATGGTGGTTTTTGGACATCTTTCTTCTTTATAAGAAACAAGATTTTTGTCACGAAAAAAGCTGCAGAGCTTAACATTTTTGTTAAGATGCAGCCTTTAATCTCTTATTAGTAGCTTTCTGGAGCTGCTACCGCTAGTAGCTCTTCTATGTCTGACCAGTACTCTAGATTTTTAAAAGCAATTCCCATCTTTTTGAATAAAGCTTTTTTGTATTCTTCTTGAGGATTGCTTTCTATCATTTCCTGGGCTTTTCTAAAATAATACTTGGCTTCATTTAGGTTGTTTGATTTTTTGATGCTGCAGGAGACCCTTGAGATATTCACAAGTCTGAAAATAATTAGCCAGTATAGGCCATCTAATCTTTTTTTATAATCTTCTCCGGCTCGCGTGAGATTAGATAAGAGAAACTCTCTTGCTGCGTGGGACGAACTTTCTTTTATGTAGGTCAACCAATTTTCACTTTTTTGTTCTGGTATAGTTTTCGCCGACATGGTATCCTCTTTGGAATTTTAATTATTACGGGTATTTTATATATTTTTTTATATTTGTCAAGTAGAAATATAAGATTTTTTTATTGACCTCTTCCCTAAAAAGGGCTATTATAAGCATAGTCTTTGAGGGGATTTTTATTTTTTATCGGCAATTAAGAGCAATTTTATGTCTGTATCTTTCGGATTTATAAGCGAGAATCAGGAATTGATAATATTGGCCTTGCTGGTTGCGGTAGTTATTTTGGCTTTGATAAGCGCTTATTCGTATCTGGAAATCTCAAAACTCAAGAAAAAATCTAAAATTTTATTTTCTGGTAAGAATGCTAGCGATTTGGAAGGGATAATCCTTTCTCAGATTGAAAAGAGTAAAGAGCTGGAAAGCGCCATAACCAGTCTCAAGGACGCTGATCAGAGGATTTTAGATACACTCTCTCGCGCTGTGCAGAAAGTCGGGATAATCCGTTTTAATCCTTTTGGAGATGTCGGAGGAAACCAGAGTTTTACGGTGGCATTACTTGACAATCACAACTCAGGTGTTATCATACTAAGTCTTTATTCACGCGACGGAGTTAGGATTTATGGTAAGGCGATTTTGGAAGGAAAATGCGAATATCAGCTTAGCAAAGAGGAAGAAGATGTGTTACAAATGGCTATGAAAAGATAAAGGCAGTAATGCCTTTTTAATAATTTGATAAATTTTGATAATATAAATGGTTGAAAAAAAAGAAAAAAATATAATTGAAATCGGCGATAATATAGTTGTCAAAGACTTGGCGGAAAAGATGGGGCTCAAGGTGACGGAATTGATCGCCGAACTTATGAAAAACAAAATTTTTGCCAGTATAAACGAGACTGTAGACTTTGATACGGCTGTAATCGTCGGGGACGACCTCGGTTTTGAGATTATGAGAGTCAGGACTGAACTGGAAAGAGGAAGACAGATGATCAAGAGGAAAGAGCTTGGCAGGAAAGCGAAGAAAAGACCACCTGTGGTCGTAGTGATGGGTCATGTTGATCATGGGAAAACTACTCTTTTGGACAAGATACTTTCGACTAATGTAGCCTCGGGCGAATCTGGAGGAATCACTCAGAATGTGAGTGCTTATCAGGTCAAGAAAAAGGGCGAAGTTATGACTTTTATGGATACTCCCGGGCATCAGGCTTTCCATTCGATGCGAGAGCGAGGTGCTTTTATAACCGATATGGCGGTCATCGTGGTGGCGGCAGATGATGGAGTAAAGCCTCAGACGAAAGAGGCGGTGGAATTTGCCAAGAACGCCGGGCTTCCGATTCTGGTTGCCATCAATAAGATCGATAAGCCGGAAGCGAATATCGAAAAGGCCAAGAAGGAACTTTCTGAAATCGATCTTCTTCCTGAGGAATGGGGAGGGCAGACTGTCTGCGTGAACATTTCGGCGAAGACCGGGGAAGGCATAGATAATCTTCTGGATATGATCATCCTCTACTCCGATATGGAGGAACTCAGGGCGGAATATGATGTAATGGCGGAAGGTTTTATCATGGAATCCTATTTGGATCCGCAGATAGGTCCGGTGGCAGTTGCGCTCATCCAGAATGGAACGCTAAAAGCTGGAGATTTCATAACGGCCGGTCCGGTCCGTGGAAGAGTCAAGACGATGAATGACTTCAAAGGCAGCTCAATCAAGGCAGCTACCCCGTCTATGCCGGTTACGATTTTAGGGTTTAATAATGTTCCTAAGGCGGGATCAATAATCAAGGCTTTCAAAATTAGGAAAGAAGCAGAAGCTGTTACGGAAGGATTCTTGCATGAGAAAGAAGAAAATTTTGCAAACGGTGGCAAGGTCATAAGCTCTTCAAAAACCGTAGAGGGCGAGGATGTCGAAAAAATCAAGAAACTGAATTTGATCATTAAGGCCGATACCAAAGGTTCTTTGGAGGCCATAATCCAGATATTGGAAACGATGAAGGGTGAGGGCGTGGCGACTCATATTTTGAAGACCGGAGTCGGAAACATCACTGAAACGGATATAAAACTCGCAAGATCTTCCGATGCAAAAATCATAGGATTTAATAGTAGTGTGGACTCTAACACTAGGAAGTTTGCCGATAAAGAAAAGGTTGTATTCAACAATTTCAGTATCATCTATGAACTGGCAAGCTATGTCAAGGAAGAACTTTCAAAACTTCTGGAGGCGGAAATCGTCAGGGTTGATCTGGGAAAGTTGAAAGTGATTGCGATTTTCAAGTTGCCCAGAAAATCGGCCAAGGTCGTTGATATGATATTCGGAGCAAAGATATCGGGCGGTAAGGCGGAAAAAGGCGGGAGGCTGGAGGTGATGAGAAACGGAGAAAAAGTCGGAGAAGGAACGATCAGCGAGCTTCAGCACAACAAAAAAACAGTTTCTGAGCTCAAGTCCGGAAACAACGCCGGAATAACTTTCAGGGGAAATGTGACCGTGCAGGAAGGAGATGAGATTTTGATTTATAAAGAAGAAAAAAGACAAAGGACAATCAGTATATGAGCGAAAGAATAATAAAAGTTAACAAGCTTTTCAAACAGGAAGTCGGAAGGATGATCCTTGAGGATGTGGATTTCCCTTTCGATGCCGTTGTCACTGTGATCAGTGTCGATACTTCTTTGGATTTGCGTTATGCCGATGTTTATATAAGTGTGATTCCGAAAGAAAAGGAAGAAGAGGTTCTGGATTTTTTGGAGGAAGACATCTATGCTATGCAACAGAAGATCAACAAGAAGCTTTTTATGAAGCCGGTTCCGAAAATTAGATTTAGACTGGATCTCGGCGGAGACCGTTTTGACAGGATAAACGAGATTATTTCAGAGAGTGATCGTTAGTTGCAAGGCGGGCGATTTTGTTTTTGGCATATTATGAAAAAAATAATAGAAAAAATAAAAAATAGCAGGAATGTTCTGCTCCTGAGCCATAAGAATCCGGACGGTGATGCGGTCGGCTCTTCTATTGCACTCGCACTCGCATTAAGGGATTTAGGCAAGGATGCGTCCTGTTTTTCTGTGAGTGAAATTCCCGAGGTGTTCAGTTTTTTGCCGGGCGTAGACCTTTTTAGGAAAGGTGCTGATTTTATGAATTATGATCTTGTGGTGCTCTTGGATTGCGCAACCTTTTCGAGGACGGGAATCGAGGATATCCAGAGGGTCACTGCTTCTTTTGATGGGTTGATCATTGTGGATCATCATCCCAGGACAGAGATAGAAGAATCTTCGGAGAGTGAGTATTGGATTGACGAAAAAAAATCGTCGACGGCGGTTATGATTTATGAACTGCTGATCGGGATGGGCGTTAGTATAAACAAAGACATCGCCACTTGCCTTTTGACCGGAATATTCACTGATACTGGAGGCTTCCAACACAGCAACACGGACGAGCTTTCTCTCCGGGCTGCTGCTGAACTGATGAAGAGGGGTCCGCGTATAGAAAAGATTTCTAGAAATATGTTCAGCGGCAAGAGCGTGCCGGCCATCAAACTGTGGGGGAAGGCGCTGAGCCGGATAGAAAATAATGGCAATACCGGAATGGCAGTTTCTTATGTTACTATGGAAGATATCGAAGAGGCAGGTGCCAAAGAGGAGGACCTTTCCGGACTCATAAGCGTTATTAACACGGTGAGTGATGCGAAATTCTCCTTGTTGCTCACGGAATATGATAAAAATAAGATCAAAGGAAGTCTGCGTAGTGAAGACTATAAGGGTATGGATGTCTCTAAACTTGCTAGGGGTCTGGGGGGCGGTGGACATAAGCTCGCCTCCGGTTTCGAGATGGAGGGCGATATAGGCAGAAGTATAACAAAAATCAGTAATATGGTTTTGCGGCTTAAAGACAAGATAAATAAGGATTAAGATTATAATGACTTATTGGTTTATATGTAAGACATAATCAGTCAGATGTTATTCTTGATATTTAAGATAAACTGGATGCGAAGACGAAACTAAAAGAAAAGCAGATAGTCTTATAAAAACATAAGAAGCTAAGATAAAATCTATGAAGTTCGGACTTCATGTTTCTATTGAAGGTGGGATAGACAAGGCTCCCGCACGAGCTTTTGATTTTGGGGCGGAATGCTTTCAAGTGTTTTCGCGTTCTCCGCACGGAGGAAAAGCCAAAGAAATAGATGCAGAAATAGTAAAAAAATTTCGTGCAGAGCATAGGAAATATAAGCTTGGAAATTTCTATATCCATACTCCCTACTATATCAACCTCGCTTCAGGGAATAATCGGATATATTATGGTTCGATTTCTGCTATCAAGAGCGAACTGGAAATGGCGGATCTTTTGGGAGCGAGCGGCGTGGTTACGCATTTGGGAAGTGCTAAGGATTTAGGCGAAAAAGAGGCAAAGAAAAAATTGATTGAGGGCTTGTGTAAGATATTTGAAGCCCCTTCTTTAAAATCAGGCAAAGTCGGATATCGGAATTTTAAAGCCAAGCTGCTTCTGGAAATAACTGCCGGTTCGGGAGAAATTATGGGCGATACGTTCGAGGAAATCGCTTTTTTTATAAAAGAGGCGGAAAAAAAGATCGGCAAGGACGTACTGGGGGTATGCTTTGATACGGCACATGCTTTTGCTTCTGGCTATGATCTGAGCAGCATCGAGGCTGCCCACAAGACTTTTGAAAAGTTTGATAAAATCGTCGGAATTGATAGAATAAAGCTAGTTCATATCAATGATTCAGCAGCAGCTCTTGATTCACATGTAGATCGTCATGCTAATATCGGTAATGGCAAGATCGGTGTCGAGGGCATAACTGCCACGTTAAAAGAACTTGAAAAATATAACCTCGATTTCATTCTTGAAACTCCCCCGTCGGGAGTCGGAGAAGATTTAGATATATTAAAAACTGTAATTATTAATCTATGAACATGGAAAAATTTTTTGAGACACCTGAGCCTGAAGTTAACGCAAAGAACAGTTGTGAGGAAGAAATAGAAAAATCTTCTGAGGAAGGGTGTGTAAAAAGAATAGAAGAGATAAGGCCGCTATTGAATTATATGGAAAGTAGGATCCAAGATATTTCCGGAAGAACCGGTTTTTCTGTTAAGGATGTTATAGAAATGGCAGGATTAGAGTCTAATATTATGGAACAGCTAAGAAATCCAGAAAAATTTATCGAAGGAAAAGAGATCCAAATTCCTGATGAGACTAGTAAAAGTGGCTCTGTGACTGAAAACACAGGTCTCCTTATTTCTCATCTAATGGGGTCGGATGATAATGTCAGAACTTATAGGAATTTTTTTAACCAGCAGATGGGTTCTGTTAGCCCTACAGAGCATCCTGATAGAATAATAGAATTCGCACAAGATCATCACATAGCCGTAAAGGCTACTATTGTGTTTCTGTATTTCTCCAGTATCCCTGCGGCAATGGCGGAAGGTTTTTTCACGCAAGATATGCAGGTTGATTTTGATGGGCAAATACTTCCTTTAGGAGATTTGGCAAAAAATCCTGAATTCAAGGAAGCTTTAAATTTGGATCAAGATATGCCAGTAGATGTTCTGCAGGCTTACGCCGTGGATCCATTATCCAATGAGGATGGTTTCGCATTAAATTTTGTTATATCTGAAAATAACGAAGGAGAGCGAGTAATAGGAGCAAACTATATAGGAACCTATGATGTTCAAGGCAACACTAAAGAAGTCCAAGAAGACTTCTTAAAAATCAGCAACATGATATTAGATATAACAGAGGGGCATAATTATTCTAATAACGCTGTTGAGGCTGAAATGACGATAGAAGAATTTAATAATAATAAAGATAGAATAGTAAGCGAGACAGCTTCTATTATGGGAATTTCGGAAGAAAGAGTGGAAGAATATTTTAAAGACTTGTTTTATGCCGCTGATAATCCAGAAGAAAAGGTTTCTATTGTATCTTTGGAAGAATTTGATATTGATAAGGATTATCATTCTACGGGAGAGATTCAAGATAAATATAATGAATTAATAAAAAATTATGACTTGGATAATCCGGACGAAAAGAAAGCGGCTATAGCAGAATTTGAATCTTGGGGAAAGGAGAAAGGATATGATAATGTCTGGAGTGCTTTAAGCAAAGAAATACTAGACAACCCTTTCTCGTCATTGGACTCACATGAAGGCAGGGGGGCAGATATTGAAGAAATATATGGTAAAGTTATATTAAGTGAATTGCAGGAAAAAGGCTATGATACAGATGAGTTAAAAGGTAACCATACGAAAGCCGTTGACGCTATAGTTGATATTGTCATAGAGAGACAAAGCGCATCTGGCAATCTTAATGAGAATGCCTTGAGGGAAGACATAGAAAAATGGGCGAATACAGATAATGGAAAGAACCTAAATGATTTATTATCTGGAAAAGAAGTAAAATATTTGCCATATTCCATAGAATCTTTTGAAAATAGCGCTGATGGTCATCTTCGAGAAGAATTAACTAAAAGCGTATTAGATAAATACGGAATTGATGTAGATAGTTTGAATGATATTGCGAAAGATGATCCAAAAGAGGCCATAATGATAATAGCAAGCCTGACAGAAAAAGAGTTTGGTGTGGAGCAAGGATTTAGCAATTCAGAGCGCAGTTCTATTTTTATGTGTATAAAGGGAGTACTTGAGGAAATGGGTATTGATAACTTTAATAAATTTATCGTAACTCAGACTGGCACTGAGGATGGGCGTATAGTGAGTCAATTAATAGCCCCGACAAAAGATGGTAAATTCATAACATCTTCTATAGATTTTGGTTCTGTAGAAAATATTCCTGTAGAGCAGAAAGAAAACACTGTAGTCGAAGAAGCGCACAGTTCAGTATTGACCCATATTAGATCTGCCAATATTATGGAAAGGGTAAAAAATATATTTAAAAAATAAAAGAAATGAATTCGGTTGTTAAAATAAAAAGGAAAGGGTTTTTGGTTTGTATGGCTTTGTTTGTTTTATTTGTTGCTTCGTGCTTTTGTTTTAATCTTAACAAAACAGAGGAACAAAAAGAGTCCATCGACGACATAGTTAATGCTAATCTGGAGGCGAACAATTCTGGCAGCGGACAGGTAGTAGATAGGAATATCTTTGAGATGGCTTATGATGTTTTTGGCGGTAAGGACTTGTTTGCAGGTCTGGCGGATTTTTCTGTTAAAGACAGACAAAGGACATTGAATGTTCCGGAGGATTTTGCCTCTATTCAGGAAGCGATAGATATTGCTGAAGCTGGTGACGTGGTCATGGTGGCGGCAGGAGAATATAGAGGAAATGTTGTTATGAAAGATGGGGTGAGTGTGATAGGAGCGGGGGCAGAAAGTACGATTTTAGATGCCGAGAAAAGCGGGAATGTTGTTACTTTTAAAAATATTGTTGATGCTGACACTCGTCTGGAGGGGTTCACAATCAAGAATTCAGAGGAGAACTTGAGCGGTGTGATGGTTGAAGACTCTTCTCCTATCATCAATCGTAATGTCATACTGGATAATGATTATGACATCTATATTAAAGGAGAATCCTCCCCCACCATCCAGCGCAACCGTTTGAGTGCGAGCAAGGCCGGAGTGCAGATCTTCAATCTGGAGAAGCCGGAAAATTCACTTCCGGTCATTATAGATAATTTCATATTCCAGAACAAGAAAGGTGTAAATGTCTATAAGGCAAATGTGAAAATCGAACACAATACTATAAGCTATAATGACTCTTATGGCAGCTATGCGGGCGCGACTTTCGGTATCTACCTGACAAGCGGTGGCGCCGAGATAAAAAATAATATAATAACTGATAACGGAACTTGTGAGCTTTGCAGTGGAATCTATGCAGATGAGGAAAGCTCCGGTGTGGTTATAGACTATAACAATCTTTGGAATAATAAAAATAACCTTTTGTGTTTTGGAGAGTGCGAGATGTTAGGTAATAATTTTTCCATGGATTCGGCGTTTATAAATGCCGTAGAATATGATTTCAGTTTAAGTGAAGATTCTCCTTTTTTCGAGTCGGGATCGGACGGTAAAAGGTTGGGGTCAAGAATATGAAGGACAATCTGGAAAAAATAAACGAAGAGGTAAAAAGCTGTCGAAAGTGTCAATTGTGTGAGACCAGAACTAACACTGTGCCTGGGTGTGGAAACGGCAAGGCTGAAATTATTTTTATCGGTGAAGGTCCGGGTAAAAATGAGGACTTACAGGGCCGGCCATTTATCGGTGCTGCTGGAAAGGTTTTGGACGGACTTTTGGAAGGCATTGATCTCAAGCGAGAAGATGTCTTTATAGCTAATGTGGTCAAGTGTCGTCCACCCCTTAATCGTGACCCCCTGCCGGAAGAGGTCGATGCTTGTCGATATTTTCTCACAAGGCAAATTGCTATTATAAAACCGCGGATAATAGTGCTTTTGGGTCGGCATGCGATGGACAGGTTTTTGCCAGGGCTTAAGATTTCCGAGGATCACGGAATTCCTAAGGTTAAAGACGGACAGACATATTTCCCCGTCTATCATCCAGCAGCGACTATATATCGGCGCCGTTTATTGCAAACGCTAGAGGAGGATTTTAAGAGAATACCAAAAATAATCAAGCGTGCTAAAAATGAAAATCAACGAGCCTGACACCTAAAGTCCCCTCTATTGGGGATTTTTATATTGACCGCACGGTTTTTTTGTGTTAGTTTTATTAGTGTTCGAGTTGTTTCTGGCCTGGTGACCGAGCAGTTAGGTAGCGGTCTGCAAAACCGCGTAGATCGGTGCAAGTCCGATCCAGGCCTCATTATTACGCAACCTATAACCTGTAGCTTATGACAATTCGTTTGTTATTTTAGGTTATAGGTTGTTGGCTATAGATATTATTTTGCCGGGGTGGCGGAATTGGTAGACGCGACGGACTTAAAATCCGTTGGATTTATACTCCTTGAGGGTTCGATTCCCTCTCCCGGTACGAAGTTTTTTTAAGAATCTTATTCTTAAAGATGAAAAAAACCTTACTATTGCTCACTTCTTTGGTCCTAGGAGCCTTGCTTTTCATTTCTGCTTTCCAGCAAGTCGGTATTTCTGAAATTATGGAAACTCTTTCTGTATTTCCGAAGGAAGCTTTGTTTGCGGTTTTTTTGTTGAACTTTTTTGCGGTTTTTATAATAGGCTCTTTGAGGTGGCAGATGATTCTGTGGTCACAGGGATGCAAAATTAGTTTTTTGAAGATACTCAGAGCGAAGATGGCCGGATTTACTGTCAGTTATGTAACTCCTTCGGTATTGGTGGGAGGTGAACCGGTCCGCGCTTATATGATCAAGGAAGAGTCAAACTGTAGTTGGGAGAGGTCGCTGGCTTCCGTAGTCGTAGATCAGACTATTTTTTTGGCTTCTCTCTTTATTTCCGTTTTTATAGGTTTTGCTTATCTCTTGGAACATTTTTCCCTGCCGCAGGAAGTGTTGTATGGTTTTATAGCGATTTTTATCTTCTCCTGCTCTATATTTTATCTATTCTATAAAAAAATCATAACAAAGGGAGAAGATGAGCAGGCTTTTTTTACTTTTCTCATACATCGGATCAAATTGGATCGGATTAAGTTTGTAAAAAGCAAAATGAAAAGCATCCAGGAAACAGAGCTGGATGTGGAGCGGTTCTTCAAGGGTGATAAGAGATATTTTTTGCTGGTCGTTTTTTTGGGGCTCTTGGAGGCTTTTTTCTATTTGTTGATCGTATTGTTGATCTGTTTCTTTCTGGGGGTAAGTCTGGATATATTCAGCTCCGCCGGAATTTTTTCTTTAGTGACCTTGGCTAACTTCGTGCCAATCCCCGGGTCGTTAGGGAGTTTTGAGATTGCACTTACTTTCGCTTTTCATCTGCTTGGAATCGGAAAGGATTCCGGTTTGGCATTCAGCCTCATATTCAGACTCATAAACATAATGCTTTGTTTGATCGGATTTTTTGCCATTTTACATTTCACTATAATAACCATAAAGCACCGGGTGTCTTTTGAGACTCCTCCGATCTTCGCTAAGCTTCACCGTTTTTTCATAAATTTCGTTCCAAGGAATTGGAGATAATGCTAATTAATTAAATCTGTTCTATGATCCAGCCTACCGCAGTTGCTCTCCTTTCCTGTCGGGGCGAGGGGAAATAAAAGTGAAATTATTATGTCACAGCTTAAGTTATTTTGGTATAATCTCCTCTTTCCTATTTATGAAAACAAAAAAACAGGATACGCGATGAGCGATCCTGTTTTTCGTACACTCGTATATGTTATGATACGACAACCATTTCCAATTTCTTGATTCCGAACTGTTTAGCCTCTTCTCTGGTTTCAAACCAGATGTCGGCTCTGTCGGAATATCTGGCGTTCATTCTGTCTTCTACCACGAATACCTTATCTCCATAGACGCCTGGGAATTTCACTTTAGTTCCGAAGGCCAGAAGGTTGGTGGCGATAATCCCGTCTCTTACATAGGTACCGCTGGCTGTTATGAAAGGACTTGAGTCGCACTGGTCAACGGTTGATGAATAGGCCGTTACAGTTACCCATTTGCTGAAAAGTGCTTCTGATATTTCTTTCTTCTCGGAAAGAACTAATTCTGAATGTGTTTGGTTTTCAATAGCAGTCCTTTTCTCTTGGGCCTTGGCGATTTCCTCCTTAACCTTCACTACTCCCACATTTTCTTCCATATATCCTTTTGCAAGGGCAAAGTTTTGTTTTTCTGTGCTTGCTGATGCCGAGTATTGCGGAAAACAGAGGTTAAAAACTAGGCTTAGCATGGCCAGAAAAACGAATAGTAAGGGGGGCTCTTCCAAATTGGAGATAGATATGTTTTTAATCATAGATAATTTTAGTCATTTAAAAAATCCCCTCTTTGGGAACTTGTGTGAATAGTTTAGCATATTATCTTTAATGAGTCAAGGATCATAGGGTAAAAAACTTGACAATATTTAGGTTCCTTTTATAAAGAAGAACATTCCTCTATTTTTGGTTTTTTGTAACAAAAACCCGCTTTCAAAGCGGCTTTTTGCTATAATCATTAGTAGCGACCTATTTATTCAAGACAATATCTGATTTTTTGAAATTGACTTCTGAGTGTCTCTGTTTTTTGTTTGATGTCGGATAGGTCTCTGTTCTCCATAACCACAGCTGCAATCAAATCGGCAATTTTTTGCATTTCCCCCTTTTTCATCCCGTAACGAGTCATCTCCTGTACCCCGATTCTGAGTCCTTTGGGCTTGGAAGGGTTGTCTGTGTCTCCTGGAATGATATTTTTGTTGAGGATTATGTTAGCTTCTTCAAGCTTTTTAGCAATCGGATCGCCTCCTCCTTGTTTTTCGACATTGACTACGACCTGGTGACTTTCGGTAAAGCCACGGTCTTTATAGAGTACATCGAATCCAGCTTTGTCCATTGCTGCCGCCAGAGCCTTGGCGTTTTTGATGATTTGAGAGGCATATTCATCTCCGAACTCCTGCATTTCTTTCAGCGCCAAATAGAGTGGCGGGATGCGGTGGAGGTGATGATTAGAGAGCACTCCTGGAAAAACCTTGCTCTGAATCTTTTTTTGTAGTTTTTCGTCGATATTTTTTCCGATAATAATGCCCCCTTGCGGTCCGGGGAAAGTCTTGTGAGTTGAAGCGGTGATGATATCTGCGCCTTCTTCGAATGGATTTTGGAATTTACCGGCGGTAATAAGACCAAACACATGAGCAGCGTCGTATATGATTTTTGTTCCCGTCTGGTCACATATCTTGCGGATTTCTCTTATCGGTTGTGGGAAAGTAATTACTGATCCCCCCATTACTATAAATTTCGGTTTTAGCTCTAGGATTTTTTCTTCAATTTTAGGAAGGTCGAGCTTGAGATTTACTTCATCAAAAGGCAGGGCGTAGGATTTGAGTCCGAGCACTCCGACTGCTCCGGCCTGCTCATGGGAGACATGAGAACCTCCTTGGATACCGAGGTTCATAATCGTGTCTCCGCGATCGGCGAGAGCGGAAAAGACGGCGAAATTAGCCAGTGTCCCGGAGATGGGGCGGACATCAACGAAGTCTGCTCCGAAGTGCTGCATAAAGGCTTTCTGTGCCAAATCCTCAATCCGATCTACGAACTTGAGCCCTTGGTAATATCTGTTAAATGGAAGCCCCTCGGCATAGCGGTGCATCAAGTCTGATATATAATACTTTTCGCAGTAAGGAGACATCGTGTTTTCTGAGGCGATGAGGTTGATGCATTTTTTCCTCCAAGCGTTGTGTTCCTCTAAAAGTTCGATAATTTTTTCCATAGAATTTGGTTAGTATTATTATTTGTCATCCTGAGCGTAGCATAGCGAAGCGAAGGATCCCGCTGCTAAGCCAGCAAGACTTTAAATAGGGTTGTTATGTGAATATTATCGGGATTCTTCATTCCGTTCCACTTCATTCAGAATGACGCAGTATTTGTTTTTATTCCCCTATCCAGTCAGCCCATTTTCTGAAATTGAATTCTTGTGCCTGGAGGGCTTTTTCGCGATTGAATTTTTTGAAAGTTCCGCCTTTGGCCAGTTCTTTCTGGGTGGGGATGAAAATTTCTGACTGAGGACTTTTGAAAAGGCAGGGGGGATAAACGGGGTGCTGTTCCCCTTCGCGCACACCGGTAACGCCGCTTTCGGGACAGGCACGCTTCATGAATCCACGGCAGCCGATCATTCCTTTAATGATAGGAAGGTCGGTTTCGAGATAGAAATAAAGCTGGCTGGCGATGGATCTCATTTCCGGCGCGACGCGCACACAAAGTCGGAGCGAGAGGAAATTGAGAAGCGAGCGCAAATTCATTGTAAAATGGTAGATGCCGACTGCTTGGCAGAAAGGCAGAATGTATCGAGCTGATTCGCGTGGCAGGCCTTTTTCCAAAAGCTCCTCATACGCCTCCAGATTGTTATTTATATTCTTAAGAAAAAGTTCGCGTTGCTTCTCTTTGTCTTCGCTCATCTTGTCGGTTTTTATGAGATGCCAAGGTGTAATGATTTCATAGACATCGTTTTCTTTTCCGGCAAGTTCAACTGCGCTTTTATTCGGATGGACATATCGCGTAGAAAAACCAGAATGGGATGACATTCTGTGCTCCAAAAGCTCTGGCGCGATGCTTTTGGCGATTTTGATGTCGAATTTGACTATGATGTGTTCAAAAGCCGATGTATAATCATTTTTAAGTATCATTTTGAAGATATCTTTTCCTTCCACATATGGCGGAACTCCGCTCATTCTTGCAGAATAGGCAATTTCTTTCCAGGCATCTTCTCCTCCAATAACCTTAAAATTCCAAATTTGTGGCTTAACCTCCTTAATCTCGATAGACATTTTATTATTTAGGGTTAGCTGTTTACTAAGTACATTCTATCATTTTTGAAGTTTTGAGGCAAAAAATGACTTGACAAAAATTATATTATGTGATACATATGAAGTATGAGGAATATCGTGGCAGTATTGGTAGGAAGTAAGTTACCTAAGGAAGAACTCCACGGACAATCGTTTGTGGGGAAATACACAAAAGAGTTTGTTCCAAAAAAATTTCAAGGATTAGAGTGTGGCTCTCCTAAAGTCCCCGGAAGACCAGGGATAAAGGTTCGGGAGTTCTGGAGTATTAAAGGTGCCAAGGTTAAAATTACTAGTCTATATGAACTTCCTTCGGGACAGTTTGAAGCCTGGAAGAGGGTACTTCCTCTTACTTGCATACAAGATTATACCGAGGAAAGACTTAGACAGAGAGATTGTTGGATGAAAAAAAATTTCCCAAAAAATGAGACTGCAAATATTGTAAGCTCATTACCGGAGGCGGAAGTTACTGGAAGTTTTTTTGTGGGTATCTTCGAAAACAATCCCCTGCCAGTAGAGTTTCAGGACTTGGCGTATTATCCTGACATGGTCCCTGGAAGACCAGAAATAAAGGTCTGGGAATTTAGATATATGGATGGAAGAAGTAAAATTGAAATCGTTAGATTTTATGAACTTCCTTCGGGATTTTTTGAAGTATGGAAAATGGTTGTTGCTAATGTTATGGAGGTTTAAGGGTTTGATGAAAGAAAACGTAGACGGCTGAGATATTAAATCTTAGTCTTTTTATTTTTGTCTTGTCTTGTTTTGTGGTTTTTATGCTCTTGCCAAGTGGCTTATATATGCTAGAATATTTAAGTGAATAAGCGGGTGTAGTTCAGTTGGCTAGAACGCCTCCTTGCCAAGGAGAAGGTCGCCGGTTCGAACCCGGTCACCCGCTCAGAATAAAAAACCACTTTTCAAAAGGTGGTTTTTGGGTTATTAATATATTATATGTAAGATTCCATAGCGTTGTATATACTTTTCGTATGATACTATATAAACAGTAATGTTTAACCTTATCATTCCCTCGAAGGAGGGAATCCAGGATTAGTTTCATTTA
>Ga0172381_10004168_pt1 | contig 15035 bp, 30 predicted proteins | sample Leawel6488metaG_FD_119754 | JGI IMG/M metagenome (GOLD analysis project Ga0172381, IMG submission 119754) | Leachate microbial communities from a municipal landfill in Southern Ontario, Canada - Leachate well 64-88 metaG | ecosystem: Engineered > Solid waste > Landfill > Unclassified | place...
AAAGCTCTTGAAGATTTTAAAAAAGGTAAATTATCTAGAAAGTTAAAATTCAGAATCGTACGTGTAGAGATCACTCAGAAGACAACACTTGTAATAGTATAGGAGTAGTAAAATGTCAAAACTAATAGATGAAGTACAGAAATTAAAACAAGCTCGGGCTGAAAAAGAGAGAGTAGCTCAAGAAGCTGTTGAACTGGAATTATCTAAGGGAAGAGAACAGCTTCTTAAAGAATTTGAAATTGGATTCTATGAAGTTATTCCTTTGTTGAAAGAGGAAGGAATTGAATATTCTGCTCATTATAATACTCAATATACTTATCAAGGGGCATATATTCTATTTAAGAAAGATAATAGAGAGTTGAAGATGGATTTCTTACGTAGAGAAAGTTATAGGTATGAGTATCATACTTATGATAATCAATCTCATGGGAATTCTTGTTATGGTGCATGGTCTATGGGGGAATTCTTGTTGTATATAGATGCAGGTCTATATCAACCTTTACCTGATCAACCTGTCGTAAGAGAACCTGATCCTGATGGAGAATAAATGAAATCATCTGCTACGAGAATGAATTGGGATTGGGTATTAGATTTAATTCCAAAAAGAATACGTAAAGTAAAAAAGAACAGTCATAAGTTTTTTTGTAATACAGACTGTAAATACTTTCCATGTCATAAACATGTAGTAGATCTTGATACTTTCTCCTGTCTCTTTTGCTTTTGTCCCCTCTATCCTTATGATTGTGAGGGAGATTTTATAATGAAAGATAAGAAAAAAGATTGTAGTCATTGTTTGATACCTCATGAGGATTATAATTACGTAATTACCTTTTTGAAAAATGAATTGAAAAAGTAAACAGGAGATTAATTATGAATAACATTATTGCAATAAGTTGGGCTGAATTTAACGCCTACGGTTGTGTAAATTGTGGTTGCGAAGACGTTTTTAATCCTACAGGAATAAGTGGTGGAGGTGGAGCTTTTGCAAAATGCGGTGAATGTTCTACGGAATTCTACATAGTAGCAGATGGATTAAAGAAATCTAATTGGACGAATTGTCCAGAGGTACAAACACATCCTAGAGTAGGTATTCCAAAGCACCCCTATATTAAACCAGATCTAAAACCTGAGGGAGAAGGAGAATTCTTTTCACCTCGTGGTGTAGGTTCCGACTTAGCGGGTTTTGTAAAGAGTAAAGAAGGAGGAGAACGTATTGTTAGGATGTTCGAAGTAGTTCTTCGAAGAAAGGTTACTACTTGGTTAGATTATAGAGAACATGAGCCTAATTGGATTCAAGTAAAGGTACAACCAGAAGATTGTGACCTTGAAAAGCTTTGTGAATTAACTTCTTCTGATGGTATAATAACTATTGATAAGATAAAACAATCTTTAATAAAATGAAAATTACTCTCTTTCACGGAACCGGAGAATGTATGTATAAACAATTCAATTTCAAAATCACTAATTCACTTTCTAATAAACATATATAAAGGAGTATTATCATGTCTGTAAAATTTATTGTTATTATTACCAGTATTCTTATTATTTCAGGATTATTGGCAATATCTTTGATTACAGGATTTATTTCTTGGTCCAACCAGGAGATTGATCTCAAAAATGGTGTGTTCGCTCAGCAGAAAAAGAATGAGGCCGTCTTTGACAAGGTGTGGAAGACAATATCTCAGACTGCCCAAGTCTCAGATAAATATAAAGACTCATTCAAAGACGTATATGCCGATATTATGAATAATCGATATGCTGGGGATAAGAAAACAAATCCAGTATTTAAATGGATCCAGGAATCCAATCCGCAATTCAGCGATAAGATATATGAGAAACTCATGACAGTTATCGAAGCAAACCGGGCCGAGTTTACATTGGAGCAAACCAAACTTATTGATGTTAATAATGAGCATACAAAGCTGATTGAGAAGTTTCCAGGAAGCTTCTATAATATATTTCTAAACCGGGCAAAGATAGATATTGCAGTGGTTACATCTACCAAAACGGAGGAAGCATTCAAATCTCGAAAAGATGATGACATAGAGCTAAAGTAATTTGCTATTTTCAATTATATTAACTATACTTAAACATTGGAGGATGCATGGGACTAGAAGGATATTCAAAAGATGAAACACCTGCACAGGAAACACCTGCAGCAGAACCTACAGTAGAGCCAGCAGCAACGGCTCCTGAACAACCATCTACAGAAGAAACAAAAAAGGAGGAGTAGTACAATGCCGGACGAAAACACAGATTTAACCACAATTGATTCATTAAAAGGAGCTTTTATAACCTCTCTGACTCGCAATAACAAAAAGATCCGTGAGGATCGGGCCATTGCTATTGGTGAGGCTGCTCAAATGCTTTATAAAAGGGAAGTGGAAGACACTCAACTTGCTATAAAGCAATTAAAAAGAGAACGGGAAGGACTGTTAGATTTAAGTCCAACCACTGCAGATTCTCTGGTTCTTGCCAGTGATTTCAATCCTCAGGATTTTGTAGCAAAGGATATTGCGATAGGCGTCAAAATCCGGAATCTTGAGATCAAACTTGAGATTGCATCTAAACGTTATGCTCACTTATTTGAAGCTCCGGCTTCAGAGGGAGATGCATAATGGGACGAGGAACATACTCAATGATGTGTCGTTCTGTAAGAGCTACTACTGATGGCTACTATAGTAAGCCTATGGATGAGATCTTTACACAGAACAAGGCACATGTCATTCATGAGGCCATGAGGACTCAGAATGTTAAGATCCGGGAATCTTGTGACTCTGTAGAGCATCCTAACACAACTCCCATTCAACTATATCTGGATGACACCGGCAGTATGGGTCGTATTCCTCATGAGATGATCAAGGATGGATTGCCTACATTAGTAGGTAAATTAATCCAGAATGGGGTGCCGGATGTAGCCCTATTGTTTGGAGCTGTAGGAGATCATGAGTGTGATCGATTCCCTCTGCAGATTGGCCAGTTCGAATCAGGAGATGCTGAGCTTGATATGTGGCTTACTCGAACATATATCGAAGGCAATGGTGGAGGTAATGCAGGAGAAAGCTACTTGCTTGCTTGGTACTTTGCTGCATTTCATACAAAGACCGATGCCTTTGATAAACGGGGCCAGAAGGGTTTTGTCTTCACTGTAGGAGATGAACCTTGTTTGAAGGTTCTGCCATTATCAGCGCTGAAGGATATCATGGGTGATGCTGCAGTAGGTCAGGGCAGCTATACTCGTGAAGAGCTTCTGGAAAAAGCCCAGGAGAAGAATCACGTATTCCATGTGCATATTAAGCATGGATGCAGAGATATAGATCCTGCCTGGAAAGAGATGTTGGGAGATAATCTGATAGTGATAGATGATTATCGGGAACTCAGTAATATAATATCTGATACGATTCTTTCTACACTGAAGATTTCAACTACACCTCTACCTCCATCCTCAGAAAATTCATGGGATGGTATTAAGGAGGATTCTAAGGAGGATACTGAGATAATCCTATGAAGACATCAGCCGTTGTAGGATTAGGATTCGGGGATGAGGGTAAAGGGCTGGCAACTTCTTACCTTTGTTCTAAACATGAAAGATCATTAGTAGTTCGTTTTCAAGGAGGCCATCAAGCCGGGCATACAGTAGTCTGGAATGGCCTCCATCATATATTTTCAAACTTTGGATCAGGCACTCTTCAGGGTGTACCCACATATTGGTCCAGATTCTGCACAATCAATCCTTCTGCTATATTAAGAGAACTGGAAGTATTAAAGAACAAAGGTATAGAAAGACCTAGATTATATGTGGATCCACTATGTCCCGTTGTTACTCCTTTTGATATTCTATACAATCAGGATCAAGAAACTTCTAATAGTCATGGGTCTGTAGGAGTTGGTTTTGGCACTACTATAGAACGTAATGAGAAACATTATCATCTGTATGTCAAAGATCTATTCTATGAGAATGTATTCATTGCTAAGTTAGATAATATTATTAATTATTACAAAAATTTGATGCATGTTAAATGGGATGTAGCTAGGGAATCATTTATAGAAAGTATAAAGATATTCAGAAAGATATACGCTGTAGAAATTGTATCTTTAAAATCAATTCTTGAAAGATTTGATTTTGAAAGTATAATATTCGAAGGAGCCCAGGGGATACTTCTGGATATGGATTATGGATTTTTTCCTAATGTTACCAGGAGCAACTGTACCATTAAAAATGCTGTGCAGCTGATAAAAGAGCAGGATCTACCTGCCTTAGATGTATATTATGTAACCCGGGCATATCAAACCAGGCATGGTAATGGGTATATGAGTGATAATACTCCATTGAAATTGAAGAATAATAAAGAGGAGACAAATGTATCAAATGAATGGCAGGGTGATTTCCGGACCGGATTACTAGATATGGAATTGCTTAACTATGCAGTAGCCTGTGACTCTATATTTGAGCGTAAATCAAACAATCTTATTGTTACCTGTCTGGATCAGCTGACTGATGGATTTAAGATAATTACCGAAGGAGGAAACAGGAAAGTAGTTGACATTTTGCCGGATATTCTGTATAATTGTTTATCGATTCCTATTGAATCATCCATATTTAGCAGGAGTCCGGACAGTGATAAATATATGGAGGAAGTCTCTTAAGGAGAAAATTATGCCTAGTTATAGAATCACAATAGAGAATGCTGAGAGGAATGCAAGAAAAGATTTTCAGGAGGGATTAGTTTGCAAACCGGAAAGACATAGATACAGGCGTGGTGGTATGGGATATTTTTCCTATTTACAAGAATATGGAAAACTAGAGAAGGAGAATTGTCAAGATAATATAGATAAGGAGAGTGTATGAAAACTGTTTGGATTAGAATTATGCTTCTTCCAGGGGGCATTTATAGGTATTATTATTGCAATAGTACTTGGTGCAGTAGTTGGATCTATAATTGGTGCTGTAACAGGGTTAGGAACATCAGTAGGTTGGTTTATTAGGAATACTATTGGTATTCTCGATAATATAGAGAAGGAAGAAACCCATTAAGGAGCAAGTTATGTCCATCTATTTAGCATTAATATATCCTATTCTTGCATCAGTCATATGTCTAATATTCTTTTATACCAGGATTAAGTGGTGGGAGACATTGACTCTTGTTGGGGCAGCTTTCATTATAATATTCATATCTGATTTAATCTTTGGTGATTATAATTATACTGAGCCGGAGTATTGGGGTAACTATGTAACTAAGACCTGCTTCGAAGAGGAGTGGGTAGAATATGATCATGAGACTTGTACTGAATCCTACCCATGTGGAACAGATTCTAAGGGAAACACTGAGTACTGTACTCGAACATATGATTGCTCTCATTATGATACTCATCCTGAAGAATACTATGTTATGCTTAATGATGGTAGAAGGATCGATGTAACCAAGAATAAGTACTGGGATCTTAGAAAGAGATTTGGTACCAATACATTTGTAGATATGCATAGAGAAGATTACTATGATATGAGTAGGAGTAGATGCAAAGATGGTGATATGTATGAGTCTTGTTTCCAGGGAGAGTTTGAAAAGATTGAACCTGTAGTAACTCGCCATGATTATGTTAATAGAGTTATACATTCTAAATCCTTATTCAATTATACAGAAGTAAGTGATTCTCTTAAGAAGACACTGCCTTCGAAGCTTCCTCCTATTAATCCTCCATATTTCGCTGATGCTGTAAGAGGAGATTGGTATCCTATGATGTGGGAGGCCAATGAGTTACTGCAAAAGTATAATGGTCTATATGGTAAAGAAAAGGAGTGCAGGATACAGATCATTCTTATGAAGAATCAGCCTCAATCTTCCGGGGAGCTATTAGAGCAATACTGGAAGGGAGGCAATATGAATGAATTTAATATTGCTATTGGTATAAAAGATGGTTATAATAGGGCAACGTGGTGCAGGGTTATTTCCTGGACCGAAAACCAAACATTGAAGATAGAGACTCGAGATTATATTATGCTTCAGGATACATTACAGTTAATACCAACAGTGAATTGGGTAGCTAAAAATATAGCTGAGGGATTCAACAGAAAAAATTTCGAAGCATTCAAATATCTTAAAGTAGATCCACCTTTGTGGGCAGTTATTATGGTGCATATTATTGTTCTTCTAATGAGTATTGCATTAGCTGCCTGGTCAGTTGTAAATGAATTTGAAAACTAGGAGATAGAATTATGGAAACATTTATTAAAGCCTCAACCTTTAAATTTGAAGCAGAAAAAGAAGTCATTGATAACAAAAAGATATCTAAATTCATTGAAAAATTTAATGAAGCTATACGAACAGGAAAATCTCGTTGCAGTGATGCATTTACATTTACAAATACCGTAGATAAAATTCCTGTTCTTAATGAAACAGAATACAAGAAGGTTTATCAGTTAGCTAAAAACAGGGTTGGAAACTAACTGTAGATGTAGAACCGGATACAGGAGCTTACATAGAATATACTCTTATGAAATGGAATGGTAAGAAATAAATTTGAGAGTGAGTAATGGCAAAGAGTAAAGAACCTCCATATGATGAAGCTGAAAAGTGTATGAAGATTCGTATACGATCTAAATCTGGTACAGGTGTAGAAAGTATTGAGGAAGTGAATTTTTGTATGGAAATGTTTAAGAAATATCCAAATTGGTATAAGCGAACAGAAAGGGATGTCTTTAATGCTGCTGTTCCTTTTGGTTCTAATGCACATGTGGATTAAATAATGGCAAAAGTAATTGAATTAAAACCTTGTCCTTTTTGTGGCAGTGAAGCTTATGTAGGAATAGAGACTACAAGCATTTATTGGAGCGTTGGTTGTAGTAAATGTCATTGTCACTTTGAGAGAACATTTACAACAAAGATGCAGGCTATTAAATTTTGGAATAGGCGCTGGGAAGACAAGAAAAATCAGTGGAGATGGTTCAGAGAGGGTGTTAATTATCCTGATTGGTTAAGTGAACGTGAGTTAAAAAGGAAATTTAATCATATTAGAGAGATGTTAAGGGCTAAGTAATGAATGCAGTAAAAAGATACAGTGAGCTACGTAAAACACTTAATATGACAGATGCTATTAATAAGCTCGAGGAAGAAATAGCTTGGGAATGGTTTTTAAGCGGTAATAGCCGTCCTAATTACCATTTGATATCTGATTTAAAGGAAAAATTTATACAACTTCGGAAAGAAGACAAAAATGAGTAATCAAGAATTATTATTAAATAAGTGTAGTGTATTATTAAGCAACGCTGCTCCTCTTGCATGGTCAACAGGATATTATGTTGAAAATGCACATAAATGGCAAAATGAAGCAAAGAATCTTATTGAGGAGATAGCTGCATCTAGAAATTTTATGGAAGAAGATAATCGATCTCCTGAAGAAAAGCATAAAGATGATCATATAAGACTACACAAAGCTTTTGATGAATTAATTGCGGATTATATTGCACATACACATAGAGTACCTAGTGTAGCTACTATAATGGATCTAATGAAGTGGTCCTTTAGTCAAACATCTAATCCAACACCTGATAAGGAATAATGTAATGAAATCAAAAGAATTCCAAAAAATTAAAAGTGAATTTAATGAAGAAACAAAGCGTTTTAAATCTTTAAAAGTGGGTAGTATTATCTATGAAGAAGTTGCAAGAGAAGGTGACATAGATTGTCATAAAATGATAATAGATAAAATTAATATTAGAAAAAGAGAAGTTGTAGCACATGATGCAAAAGGTAAACATAAAGTTACTTTAAGTGATTTTCTTACACAAAAAGAATTTAAAAAACAGTATATACAAGGAGTACTATAATGAAAAAGATATTAAGTACTATTATATCTATAATTTGTGTTATAAGTCCTGGTATTCTTTTTACTTTCTATAAAGAATTTCCATTATTTGTATGGTTAGGTAGTGGATCTATAGGAGCTTTAGTTCTAGTAATATCTTACTCTATTCAAATAAAAAAGTTGGATTGGAGAATACTTTTAGTAGGATTAATAAGTATTCCTTTAGGAATGTTCTGCTCTGTTATAGTTGGATCTATTAACCTGATATTTCTTTGTGATCAAAAAACATTAGAAGCCTATGCAATTTATCAATTAAAACAGGAAGGAATACTATAATGAAAAAGTTAACATATGTATTGATACTGATTTGTATATTGTGCAGCATTTGTTATACGCAAGAAAATCCATGGGTTACAGTAGATGATAAAAATGTTACTGGAAAAGCATATGTATTTTTTTCTCCTGGGTGGAAAATTGTCTCCGTTCAACGACATAGCACTGGATGGGTAGATACTGCTCTTGTCAAAGGTTCAGGAGGAATTTGGGTGATATCTGGTCAAATAACGAATATACAGCGTCACGAATCTCATTGTTATACTGTAACATTTCAAACTACATGGAAACTTGTGACTCAATATTATACAACAACTCTTTGGATTGAAAGAGAAAACATAGTTTGGAAATGTAGAAGGGATTAAAATGATATACATCAATGAAGATGGAGCATTAGTAATAAAGAGCTGGTGTGATAATCCGGAAGACTCAGCGATCGATCAGGCTAGGAATCTTGCAAGACTTCCATTTGCATTCCAGCAGATATGCTTAATGCCTGATACACATCTCGGATATGGGATGCCTATAGGTGGAGTATTAGCTACTAGGAATGCTGTAATTCCAAATTGTGTTGGCAATGATATAGGATGTGGCATGTGTGCTACAAGAACAAGTTTAAGAGCAGAGGACCTCAGTAAAGATATATTGAAGAAGATAATGGGAGAAATTCGAAAGGCTATTCCTGTTGGTTTTGCTCATCATCAGAAGAAACAAGACGTTGATTTAATGCCTATTGTTCCTCCCGGAGCAGAATCTAAAGATATTCCTGTTTTGGTTAAAGAATATTATAATGCACTTACTCAGATTGGAACTCTCGGTGGAGGTAATCACTTTATTGAAATCCAAAAAGGAGATGATGGTAACATCTGGATTATGATTCATTCTGGAAGTAGAAATATAGGCCTAAAAGTTGCAGAATATTATAATGAGTTAGCGTATGATCTTAATAAAAAATGGTGTTCAAATACATATCTACCAAAGAATCCTAAAGACTCTTTAGCTTTCTTACCTGCAGATTCACCTGAAGGGAAAGCATATTTAAGAGAAATGCAATACTGTGTAGACTTTGCTCTGGCCAATCGAAAGCTTATGATGGATCGGATATGTCAGATTATAGGAACAGAAACCAATGCAGCATTCTTTCCAATGATAAATATAGCTCATAACTATGCTCGATTAGAGAATCATTTTGGTAAGAATGTCATTGTTCACCGAAAAGGAGCTACATCTGCCCGGGAAGGTGAGATGGGTATTATTCCAGGATCTCAAGGAACTGCAAGCTATATTGTCGAGGGTAAAGGCAATCCTGAGAGCTTTATGTCCTGTTCTCATGGGGCTGGAAGACGTATAGGCAGAAAAGAAGCTCAAAGGACCTTGAATTTGAAAGAGGAAATACGTAAATTAGATGAGCAGGGTATCATTCATGCTATTAGGAATGAGAAAGATCTGGATGAAGCTCCCGGATCTTATAAAGATATCAAAGAAGTCATTTCTTCTCAATTAGATTTGATTACCCCTGTTGTTAAATTATCTCCTCTTGCAGTTATTAAGGGATAATAAAAATGATTTCAGAAAAGACTAGAAAGAAAATGAGTAGAGCAAGTAAGGGAAGACACACATTAAAATGGCACATAGCAAAGTATGGGCAAACATTAGGAAGAGAAAAATATAAACAATGGTGTGAGTTTAGAAGAAATGTAGCTATAAATCAAGAGTCTGCAATTAAAAGTAAAACTTATGAACAGTTTTATGGCTCAATTATAGCTAGAAAACTTAAAAAGAAGATAAGTATAGCTCATAGAGGAAAAACCCAATCTGTTGCAACCCGACAGAAAAGAAGCAAATCTCTTATGGGGAGGGTTATTGGTAAAGTAGCAAGGGAAAAAATATCAACAAGAAGAAGAAATAAATTTTTATCTGGGGAATTGACTCTCAGTTATAAAGTAGGGTACGGTAGAGGAGGGTTTAAAAAAGATATAGGACACTATATAAGAAGTAGTTATGAACATAAATTCGCACAATTTTTAAAACAATTGAATATAGATTATTGTTATGAAAAAAAGCATTTTCGTGTGGTTGTTGATGGGAAGGATTCTACATTTACTCCTGATTTCAATGTGAGAGGTAAGTGGATAGAAATAAAAAATAGTTATAATGTAAAGGATGAATTATTTAATAAGAAGTTAAAGTCTTTTAAGGAATTATACCCCAACGAGAAAATTTTTGTTGTTGTAGGTAATTGTAGAAAAATTAAAACTTGGGATGTTATGAAGGAACAGGCTGATTTGGTTGATATTAAAGTTAAGCTTTCTCCATTAGCTGTAATTAAAGGACCGTCTAAAACATCTAAACATAATAGGGAAATAAGTAGTGAGAGAGAGGATTCAGAAGCAGAATCTATGATACAAAATACTCTAGATAATTATTAACAAACTAGAAGAACGATGTGATGAAACCTAGTGAAGTCGGTATGAGTCTTAGTGATATGGAGATGTTAGATATTCCAGGAATTGATTATAAGATAAAAAATAATAATATAATTAATAGAGAGGATACTATGTCAAAGAAAAATGTTATTACAAAAAAGAATCTGAATGACCTATTAGAAGATCTGGGTCCATGTCTTCATACAGCCTTGAGAAAGCATTGTGATAGTAAAGCAACCTCCATTGCTTGGAATCTTATTAATATATCTGAAAAAGGAGGATGGTGGACTCAGTGGTTGGAACATCTCCGTAAAGCTCTTATCAAGGATCGCAAAAACATCCGAGTAATGAAGGACTTTATGTTAACTATTAGGAATGCCTCCATAAATAAAAGTCCTGATGTAGGGTTTGATTGGCTTAATTTTAAAGGAATTGAGAAACACTCTTCTATAGCAATGTCCTGTGCTTTAGATCTGTTTGACTCTGATGATTGGTATTGTTTTACACAAATGGCATACGAAATGGCCGGTGGGAAATTAACTAATGATGATTGATTGAAATTACAGCAATATAAAGGATGTCTTTAATGAAAAATTTAATTAAGAATGCTAAAATACATATGTCATCTGTATATTATGCCCATAGCAAGCTTATATATGATTCTCCAAGAGAGAAGCAGGAACGTAAGTTTTTGGAGAAAAACTTTTGGAAAGTAGTGTGTCCTAATAGGGATATGGGTGACTTGGGGAGTATCGATCCTTATCTTAGAATGGTCGATAAGAATAAAATAGTTGTATGTTCGGAATATAATTCTTATATTGGCAAAGGAGTTTATAGTGAGATAATGGAAGGGCTTAAAACAAATAAGAGAGTATATTGTTTGCGAAAACTTGAGGGTAAATATATTTTACTTCCTGTTGCTACGGTATCTATGGTAGATCCTAATGACTGGAAGATGCAATATGGTAAAATTCACATAAGTTCAGAAGAGCCTTTAATATTTAAGGGGTAAATATAATGAATAAAATTGAATGTGAGATAAGCAATTGGAGTAAGCTTTTTTGGATAACTATTGGAGGTATTGTTACACCTCTTACTCTAGGGGCTGCCTTTATGTACTTCTATATGTTTTTTTTCGAAAGAGAATGTTATTATACAAGGAGAAACTTATTAGTTTATCTATTACATAACTCTCTTCCCCAGCCTGAAAAATTTGAATCTAAATTTGAGAAATCAATTTGTGGATTTTTATGGTCTTTTGAGGATTATCATTTATATCTTTGGTGGAATGGAGATGTATCTTTGCATTTAAAAGAGAACGATTGTATCTTAAGTAGTTTTAACTCCAGAGGGCTTGACAGAAGAAGGTATAATAAAATAAAAAATATATTACTGCAAGAAGTAGAAAAATATAAAAAATAAGGAGCTACTATGAAACTGGGCAAGAATCTGAAACTGGAAATAACATTTAGTGAATTTCAGGATGCGGTTAAGAGGTTTCCTGGAAGAAAAATACCACTACTTACTAATTGGAGATTTCCACCAAAACTTCGTAGAATAATTACGTGTAGTATATATGCCGTTGATAAGACGGAGCCCCTTTGTTTACTAGGATTGGGTAAAGCTATATGTAATCCCATTGATGAGTTCGATGGATCTATTGGAAGAAAGATATCACTTACCAGATGTCTTAAAGGAATAGCTCCTCATTCAAAAAAATTCAGGGGATACGTATGGACTGCAATAAGAGATAAATTCCCTGATTTTAAAGTAATTGGTAATTATTTTGTAGGTGTAATCCATGTTGATGTTCCTTCTAATATATTATCTCCAGAAATAAAGAAGCAAATGAAGAAGGTTGATGCATAAAGTTGTTATTGATGTAAATAAATGAAAATATATAGTATCAGGAAATCTAGGAGGATCAAATGTTAGCATTAAATAATTTTGTTATAGTTAAGCCTCAGGAAGAATCAAAGAAAGATGGGGCTCTTATCGTATCAACTACAGATAATTCTTCTGTATTGAAAGGCATAATGGTTGATATAAGTGATGAAATATGTGGAGATAGAAGGCCTGGCACTCTTGATATTAATAAAACTGTTTACTATCTTAATAAAGATATTATAGAGGCAGATGATATAGAGTTTGGAAAAGTACATATTGTAAAATTTGAAAATCTTGTAGGATACGATATTCAATAAGGAGTATTAATATGATTACAGACACAACACCATTAGTTGAGGCTCTTAAAGCCCATAAGCAAATTACACTGACATACGCAAAAGAAAATGGTGAGATAGTTACTCACACCGGGGGCATTACAGAGATTGGTCCGAATAAGAAGGGAAATGAAGTTCTGTGGCTCTGGGATACCACACTGAATGATCATATCCGGCAATTCTTATTTGGGGGTATTCAGAGCTTCCAGGTATTGGATACAGAGTACGTGGATATGTTTGGATGGGGATTCAAATTAAACGGGCAGCTGCTCATATAATTACTAAATGAAACCCTATAGAAAATTTAAGAATTTTCAGGTTAGATGGAAGGAAAAGCTTGGGCTTCCCGAGTGTCCTTATCTTTATAGATGGACATTGATATTGTTCGGGTATTCTATACGAATCCACCATTGGCTTAAATCAGATGATCGAAGATTCTTTCACGATCATTCCTGTGATTTAATTTCTATTATTCTTAAAGGGGGTTATACAAATGTAACTCCCAATGGTAAATTTGCTGTTAAAGCAGGTTCGATATGGTTTGCAAAAGCAGATAAGAGACATTATTTAGATATTCTTAGAGAAGGTGCCTGGACATTACTTTTATGTGGAAGGCCTTACCGTCACTGGGGATTCTGGGTAACAGATATACATATGCTAAGACCTCTGGAATATTTTCACAGATATGGTATAATACAAACAAAGGATTATCAATGAAACCGGCTTGTCGTTCAATTGGCAAAGGACGCTTGCATTGTACACGCAAGAGATTAGTGGTTCGAATCCCGTCAAGCCGACTATTTATTACTTAAGGAGATATTATGGATTGCCCTTATTGTAAAAGAGATATCTATGGAATGACAGGATTACAGGAGCTTCGGAAATTTGAGAAGCATTTAAGGAAATGTAAAAAACTTCCTACTGTAGTAATTAAAGGTAAAATCAAATCTAGAGAAGACATTGATATGTTTGATGCTTTAGAGATCCGAGCAGATAGTGGTCAATAGGTATTTTATGACTTTTATAATAATAAGAACGAATTGTGACTGCTCGAGTGATATTATTGCAAGAACTCTATCTGAAATAAAACGATGGCTCACTGGCTGTCCTCGCTGTCCGAATTGTCATAAGCAACTTGGAATCATGGAGTGGCGTGAAGTCAAAACGGTGAAAGCAAAAGATAGATGGGAGGCTCGTAGATTATACTTTTCGAAAGGTAAGAGATGAGTAATGAACATATAGTTGAAAGACAGATAGCTGAGATTCTTGCCAGAAGATTTTGGACAGGTATGCAGGAGAAATCGACTCTTGTAAAAGAGATGGATTGGGAGACATATCTAAGTAATAGTTTAGCAAACTGGATGGATGCTGCTCGAGGGGTAATACATATGGCCAGTCAGTCTGCAGACTATCAAGTTAAATTACAGAAATATATAGACTTATTATTAAGGGCCAAAGCAGAATTGGATTTAATTAAGGATGATATGATTTGTGATCATGGCGTAGGTATATGTGCTTGTGGTTATTGGAAACTGCTGGCAGATATAGATGATTGTATACATAATAAATAATGGACTTTAAAAGTCCATCAAATCCGCTAAAATTGAGGCATCGATTTAATTCTTGCTTTTAATAAGTATTAAGGTTATATTCATCAGTTGCTTTTTATTTCTAAAACCCTAAATATAGGATACGATATGAAATCATTACTGATATTAAATGGCAACGAGTATGAAGTAGACTTCACTCAAATTTCTATTCGTCATAAAGAATTCGAGGATTATGAGACTGTAATCTCCCTGGAATTTGAACCGATCGAGGTTGGGTCCGCTGAAGAGAACATTGAAGCTGTAGGTGTAAATAAGCCCAATGCCATAGGTATACAGAAGCCCAGAGATGAGATATTAGATCTAAAGAGCGCTGGTATCGATGAAAAGTTATTGGCAGATTTAAGGAAAAGCTTTGATGTTGACGCATTTACATCTATTCCGGATAATAAAATAATTCATGGAACTGTTTGGAGTATTGAAACTAGGCGGTATAATGTTAATGAGAATGATCCTATAGGAGCAGCGGTAAGGGATCTAGTCCAAAAAGAAAAAGACATAATTGAAGCCTCTTTTGCAGTTAACGCATTATGGATAGAATCAGGACCCTCTGTAAAGCTTGTTAAGGATGGATTTCATTTAACAGAAAAAATTCAGCAGTTAAAGGATAAGGATAATGGATCAAAGCCATCTGCAGCAACAAG
>Ga0172381_10004171_pt1 | contig 15033 bp, 9 predicted proteins | sample Leawel6488metaG_FD_119754 | JGI IMG/M metagenome (GOLD analysis project Ga0172381, IMG submission 119754) | Leachate microbial communities from a municipal landfill in Southern Ontario, Canada - Leachate well 64-88 metaG | ecosystem: Engineered > Solid waste > Landfill > Unclassified | place...
ACCACAAGAATAGCTCCATCCATTTGAGCAGCACCGGTGATCATGTTTTTGACATAATCAGCATGTCCTGGACAATCAATATGAGCATAATGTCTCTTATCGGTTTCGTATTCAATATGAGAAATAGCAATAGTAACGATTTTAGAAGCGTCACGAACTGTACCACCCTTAGCGATATCTGCATAAGATTTTGAACTACCTTGAACTTTGGAAATAGCGGCGGTTAAAGTGGTTTTACCATGATCGACGTGACCAATAGTACCAACATTGACGTGTGGCTTATTTCTTTGAAAAGTATCTGCCATTTGTTTTTTCTCCTTTTTTATTGTCTTTTTTAGACTAAAAAATGAATTAATAATTTAAGATTAAAATGCTTTTAGATTGTATCAGCTAGCCATGAGCTTTGCAACATACAAAAAGAAGTAATTTAATGCTGTTTTTAGAAAATAATTTATCTAAATCGAGTTAATCAAAATTTTACCATAGATAACTAATAAAGTTTGGGGATAGAAAGCAAAAAACACCCCTACAAAGGCAGGGGTGTTAAATATTTATTAATATTTTGATTAACCGGTTGTTTTAGTGGTTAATTTTTCTTGAATATCACGAGGGACTGGATCGTAGCGGCAAGGTTCCATATAAAATGAACCTCTGCCTTGAGTTAAACTTCGGATAACAGTGGCGTAACCACTGATAGCTTCAAGAGGAACAAAAGCATGAATAGTAGTAAAACCATGACTATCTTCAGTTCCATTGATTTGACCACGTCTTGAAGAAAGGTCACCAATAACAGATCCTAAAAATTCAGATGGGGTATTGACTTCAAATTTCATAATTGGTTCAAGTATCAAAGGTTTAGCTGCAGTAAATGCGTCTTTAATAGCATAAGCACCAGCTAATTTGAATGACATTTCAGAAGAGTCGACATCGTGATATGTTCCATCGTAGACAGTAACTTTAATGTCGGTGGCTGGAAATCCAGCAATAATACCTTTAGTTAGGGTTTCTTTGACACCTTTTTCAATAGCAGGAATAAAGTTGGCAGGAATTGCTCCACCTTTGACACCATTAATAAATTCATAGCCTTCACCTCTTTCTTTAGGTTCAACGTGAATTTTACAATGACCATATTGACCATGACCACCAGATTGATGAATGTACTTACCTTCACCATCAGCATTAGCAGAAATAGTTTCCCGATAAGCAACCTGAGGAGAACCGGTTTTAACATTAACACCAAATTCTTTTTTTAAACGGTCAACAATAATTTCAAGATAAAGTTCACCCATACCAGCAATAATAGTTTGACCAGTTTCTTGATTATAAGTAACTTTAAAAGTAGGATCTTCAATAGCTAAACGGTTTAAAGCAGCTCCCATTTTTTCTTGATCATCAGAAGTGGCTGGTTCAATAGAAAGAGAAATAACTGGTTCAGCAAACTGAATTGGAGATAAAGAAATGATATTGTTATCGTCACAAAGAGTGTCACCGGTAGTAGATTCTTTAAGACCAATACAGGCAACGATTTCTCCAGCAAAACCTTCTTCAATACCTTCTCTTTTATCAGCATGCATCAACAATAGACGACCAATACGTTCTGATTTTTGCTTAGTGGTATTGTAGACTTCAGTTCCGGCTTTTAAAGTTCCAGAATAAACTCTAACATAAGATAGAGTACCGACATGTGGATCTGATTGAACTTTAAATAAAAGAGCTGATAGTGGGTCACTTTTAATAGGTTTTCGAGTTAAAACTTCATTATTTTCTGGATTGTAACCTTCGATTGGAGGTAAATCTAAAGGAGAAGGAAGATAGTCAACGATACCATCTAAGATTGGATGAATACCTTTATTTCTCCAAGCAGCACCACAATAAACAGGAAAAAGTTTTCGATCAATAGTTGCTTTTCTGAGAGTAGCTTTTAATTCAGAAACAGAAATTTCTTCATCATTTAAGAATTTTTCCATCAAAATTTCATCTTCACCGGCAATTTTTTCAACCATAACAGCTCTAGATTTAATAGCCTTATCTTTATATTCGTCAGTAATATCTTTAGTAGTAAATTCCATACCTTGTTCATCCTTATCGTAAACAATCATTTTCATATTCATAAGATCAATAACTCCAACATGGTTATGTTCTTCACCGACTGGAATAACAACTGGAACGATAGGAGCATGAAGTTTTTCAGTAATACTATTTAAAGTTCCTTGAAAAGAAGCACCAATTTTATCCATCTTATTAACAAAAGCAATTCGAGGAACACCATATTTATCGGCTTGTCGCCAAACAGTTTCAGATTGAGCTTGAACACCAGCGTTACCATCAAAAATCATAATGGCACCATCAAGAACACGAAGAGAACGTTCAACTTCGGCAGTAAAATCGACATGCCCTGGAGTATCGATAATGTTTAAACGATAATCATGCCAAAAAGTAGTCACACAAGCAGATTGGATGGTAATACCTCTTTCTTTTTCTTGAACCATGGAATCGGTAGTAGTAGTGCCAGAATCAACAGATCCGATTTTATGAATTTTTCCAGTATAAAAAAGAAGACGTTCAGTGGTAGTAGTTTTACCACCATCAATATGAGCAATAATTCCAATATTTCGGACTTTATCCATAGGAACTTCTCGATTTTTAGTAAGTTTAATTTGTTCAGCCATATATTTAGATTTCAGATCTCAGATTTCAGATCTCAGATACTAATTTAATTAATTATATAAAAAATAATAAAAACCGTTGCAGTTAAGCAACAGCGGATGGACTTATGATACCATAGTGGATATTGAATATGAATAGTCGAAAAGTGGCAATTATTGGCGCAGGAATCGGTGGTTTGACCGCCGGATATGAATTATCCCAAAAAGGATATGTTGTGACTGTTTTTGAAAAAGAAAAAGAAATTGGCGGATTATTGTCTAAATTTGAAATGGCTAGTAAAAACTTGGAAAAAACATATCATCATATTTTTAAAACAGATAAAGAAATAATTAGTTTGATTAAAGAATTGGGATTAATTGATAAATTGAAATGGTACAAAAGCTCTACTAGTATTTATAGTACTGATAAATTTTACCCATTTAATGGCGTAATTGATCTATTAAAATTTGAAAAATTGGATTTAATTAGTAAATTTAGATTGGGTTTAGTTTATTTATGGCTTAAATTTGATAAAAACTGGCAAAAATATAAAAAAATTACAGCAACAGATTGGATTAAAAAATGGGCTGGGAAAAGAGCTTATGAAATAATTTGGAAGCCACTTTTGAAAGGAAAATTCCATGAATATTATAATAAAGTGTCAATGGCTTGGTTGTGGGCCAGAATTCATACTCGAGGTGGATCGAAAAATGAAAAAGGAGAAGAAGTTTTGGGTTATTTGGATGGAGGGTTTGGACAAATTAATAACAAATTAGCTAAAAATCTTAATGTAAAAACCCTCTGTCCTTCGGACATCTCCCTTGACAGGGCGACTTCTGATTTTGATATTGTAATTGATACTCGACCGATTAAAGATGTTGATTATATTGGGGCGGTGGATATAGTTTTTTCATCGAAACAAAGTTTAAGTAATTATTATTGGCATAATATTAATGATTTAAAATCCCCTTTTTTGGTGATGGTTCAACATACTAATTTAATGGGGAATAAAAATTATAACGGTAAAAATATTTATTACCTGGGAACTTATGTGCCGCAAAATCATAAATATTTTAAAGTTTCTGATAAGGAAATTGAAAAAGAATGGTTTGATTATTTAAAGAAAATTAAACCTGAATTTGACGAAAAACAGGTTTTGGAAAAGAAAATATTCAGATTTAAAAATGCTCAACATATAGTAACTACAAACTATAAAGTGCCAAAATATAAAATTAAAGATAATTTATATCAATTAAATTTTTCTCAAATTTATCCGGAAGATAGAGGAATTAATTTTTCCGTAAAAGAGGCAAAAAAGTTAATTAAAGAGATAACTGGTGTTTAATTTCTTCTAAACCTTCTTCAAGAGTTTTGAAATTTAAACCAAGAGATTTGGCTTTTTGATTTGAAGTGATTAATTTTTTTTGCCAAGGGCGACTGCCTTCTGGTTGAGATTTAATGAATTCTTCTAAACTGCTTTGCGAAATTAAATCTTTATTTAAATTAAAAACTTTGGCAATTTCTAAACACATTTCGTAAGGCGAATGAGAAGAAGAGCCGACTAAATGATAAATTCCAGTGCTTTTATTTTCAATAAAATAGCCTAAAGATTGCGCAATATCATCGACAAAAGTGTATGTACAAATTTGATCGGAAAACATTTTAACTGGTTCATTGTTTTGAAGTTTGGTTAAAACTTTTCGAATGATGTCGACTTTTGGTTCAAATTTAGCTCGATAAGGATAGGTGATTCGGGAAATATTATAGTTTTGATAACCTGAATCTAAAATAACTTTTTCGCCTAAATATTTGGTTTCACCATACCATTCAATTGGATTTGGAGTGTCAGTTTCGATATAAGGAGTGATTTTGGTGCCATCAAAAACGAAATCGGTGGAAATATAGATTAATTGTTGATTATATTTTTGAGCTAAATTTAAAATATTTCGAGTGCCTTCGACATTAAGTTGATAACAAATGTCAGATTTATCTCCTTTTTGCTCCCAGGCGGCATTGGTGTCGGTAAAAGCAGCTAAATGAAGAATAGTAACAGCGTCTTTGTTTTTTTCAAAAGCAGTGGCTAAATTTTCTTTATCTAGAATATTAACGCCAGAATCTAGGGAAAAATCGACAAATTCAAATCTATCACTTAACAATTCTTTAATACGACTGCCAACTAAACCTGAAAGGCCGGTGCCAATTATTTTTTGCATAAATTAAATCCCTCTCGGCTTTCGCCGTTTCTCCCTTTGATAAAAGGGAGACTAAAAAATATTTAAATTTTTAATCTCTGAAAGAGTTGGCCAGAGTTTGTCTTTTTCCGACAAAATTAAATTTTCGACCTGGGGCCAATCTATATTGACTTCAGGATCATTCCAAAGCAAACCACCTTCTGACTCTTTATTATAAAAATCACTACATTTGTATTGAAACTCAGCAACGTCGCTTAAAACTAAAAATCCGTGAGCAAAACCTTTTGGAATAAAAACCATTTTTTTGTTTTCTTCAGTGATTAAAACTAATTCGTGTTGGCCAAAAGTTGGAGAGTCTTTACGAATATCAACGACAACATCCAAAACCTCTCCTCGAGTGCAACGAATTAGTTTATCTTGAGCAAAGGGTGGTTTTTGAAAATGAAGACCACGAAGAACACCTTTAGTTGACCTGGAGTGATTATCTTGAACAAATTCGATATCAATACCATTTTCAGTAAAAACTTTTTTGGAGTATGTTTCCATAAAAAAACCTCTTTCGTCGGTAAAAACTGATGGCTCAATAATAATTAATCCATCTATTTTGGATTTAATGAAGTTTGGCATTATTTTTTTAAACTATTTAATTTAACGTAAAATTCTTCAGCTTCTTTTTTGGTTTCTTGCCACCAAGTTTGGTTTTGAGTGTACCAGTCGACAGTTTGTTTCATTCCAGATTCAAGATCATATTTTGGTTCCCAAGCTAATTCTTTATTAATTTTATCCCAATTTACGGAATAATTATCGTGAGCTGGACGATCAGCAACATATTCAATTGATTCTTCATTCTTATTCATTAATTTTAAAAGCAAACGGACTAAATCCATATTGGAAGTGCCTTTTTTAAGACCACCAACACAATAAGTCTCCCCTATTTTTCCATTTAATAAAATCAATTCAATGGCACGACAATGATCTTCGACATGAAGCCAATCACGGAAATTTAAACCTTGACCATAAACTTTAATTTTGTCACCACTTAAAAGATTAGTGATGGAACGAGGAATCATTTTTTCTGGATGTTGATAAGGACCGTAATTGTTGGAACAATTACTAATAGTGATTGGTAATCCAAAAGTCTTATAAAAAGATCGGACTAGATGGTCTGAAGAAGCTTTGGAAGCAGAATAAGGGCTGGAGGGATCATAAGGAGTAGTTTCATTAAACTGACTAACAGTATCTTCTAAAGCAATAGTGCCAAAAACTTCATCAGTGGAAATATGGTGGAAGCGAACATTGTATTTTTTGGCGGCCATTAAAAGATTATAGGTGCCAAGAACATTAGTTCGGACAAAAAGAGAAGGATCATCAATAGATCGGTCAACATGAGATTCGGCGGCAAAATGGACAATAGTTTGAACTTGAGAAACTAATTCATCAACTATTTTTTCATCTAAAATATCACCTTGGACAAATTTGTAGTTAGGAGAATTTTCAAATTCAACTAAATTGCGAGGATTGGCAGCATAAGTCATCTTGTCGAGATTGGTTATCGAATCTTCGGGATGATTTTTGAACCAATACTTAATAAAATTCGAACCAATAAAACCGCAACCACCAGTGATTAAAATTTTCATAGTAAGGTCATTTTAATCTAAAAGGGGTATAAAAAGCAAGCTTATAAGAACAAAAAATCCCCCGCTTGTGCGAGGGATTTAATTTACTTAAAAATTTTATTCAGCTGGGGTGGCAGTTGGAGCTTTGGTGACAGTTGGAGTAACTTTGGTGGTAGTAGAAGCACCAGTGCTTAGATCGGTTCCGATGGTAAAAACTGCATCGTAGGTGGCAGTTTTAGCAAGATCGGTTGTGTAAGTGCTTGGGAAGCTAGTGACTAATTTTGATTCAAAATAAGCAGAAGTGCTAGCAGCTTTAACTTGAACTGAATTTTCAGTAGCAGTAGTTTTGGCATTACCGACAGAAATGTTTTCAAATCCAAGAGCAACTAGGGTAGCTTTTAGGGTAGCAGCTTGACCATTGATATCAGTGGCGTTTAAAACTTGAATTTTTATTTTTTTGTCAATTTCGGCAATAGTTGGGCTTGGAGTAGGAATTTCAGTTGGAGTAATATTTTCAGTTATTTCACTTTGGGTTTCGTTTAGACTTTCAGTCTCACTGTTGTTTTTATTTAAAACCATCCAAATAACAACTGAAGCGAGAGCGGCAGTAAAAATAAAAACTGCGATAATTGGTAAAAGATTTCTTTTTTTGTTTTCCATATTTTTTTGGGATGAACTAATATTGGTTGATGGCTTTATTATATCAGTATTATAGGAAATAGAGCTAGTTATTTCTCCTAAGACTGGTAAAGGCAAATTTGAAGCTCTTGAAAGGCTTTGAGCAATTTGTGATTCACTATAAATAGTTTTATCCATTTCGGTGGTGGTAATAATTTCAAGATCTCGACCTTCGGGAATATAAATTTTTTTGGTAATACTAGAAAAATAGAAGTTAGAATAATTAACTATTTTTTGGATATCGAGACTTGGTCCTTTAATATTTACAGTTAAATAAACTGAATTATTTTTTGAAAGCAATAGAGTATATTCTTGATCGTTTAGAGGGTAAATTAAAAAGAATTCCTGTTTGTAAATTGAAGAAATAGTGTTGGCAATGGCGGTGGAGACAGAAGTTAACTGATTAACCCTAACACCGATTATTTCTAAATTTGATTTAAGTTGGTCGAGTTTTGGTTTATCGTAAATAAAAGCTTGAATAATAGTTTTATCGTTAACTTGGGTTATTTTATAATCAAGAGCTTCGGGGTCAATTTGAAAAGTAACTAAGTTAGCAGCCAAACTAATGACTTCTTTTTTATCTATACTGTCAATTTTTGAATCATAAGTAAAAGATTTGGTAAAAACAACATCATCGGGGATTAAAATAGAAACGGAATCAAATTTATTTTGCTTAAAATATAGGCTAAAAGCTTCTAAATCTTTATCGCTACATTTTTGCCAAAGATTAAGATCAAAACTTAAAGTATTGTTTTCTTTACGGTCGATATAAAGTTCAACTATCTTGGCTTTAGGCCACAAAATAAGTTTTGGTTTAGAAAACAACGACATAGTTGATTATAACAAAAACGCCCCTTGGCGGGGCGTTTAAAAATTTTAAGATATTTTTTACCAACGGAGATGAGCAAAGGCTTTGTTAGCATCGGCCATTCTTTCGATTTCCAGTCTTTTACCAACAGCAGCACCTTCATTATTGAGGGCAGTTAATAGTTCGGAAACTAATTTTTCAGCAAAAGAATGATATTGTTTATTACTTTTGGCACGAGCAGCATTAATAAGCCAACGAAGAGCTAAAGAGCTTTGGCGAACTCCGCGAACTGGGGTTGGAACTTGATAAACAGCTCCACCAATTCGACGAGGCCTAACTTCGACTTTCGGTCTGATATTTTCTAAGGCTCTATCTAGAACTTCAATAATTTCCTCTTTTGGAAATTCTTTTTTGAGTAAGTCGATAGCATCGTAGACTTGTTTTTCAGCGGCAGTTCTTTTGCCATCTTTCATACAAGCGTTAATAATTTTACTAATAGTAATGTTTCCATAGATAGTATCTGGAAGTACTTCTCTAGTTTTGTTAATTCCTTTTCTAGACATATATTATTTTAATTTAATTTCTAATTTTTAATTAGGCGGTTTTGGCAACTGCTTTTTTAGCACCGTATTTACTACGAGATTGCATACGGCCAACAACTGCACCAGCGTCGTATTTACCACGAATAATACGATAACGGACACCTGGTAAATCTCTAACTCTACCACCTCTAATACTGACGATACTGTGTTCGGCTAAATTGTGACCGATACCAGGAATATAGGCAGTAACAGAAGAATGATTGCTAAGTTTAACTTTGGCAATTTTTCGTAAAGCTGAATGTGGTTTTTTTGGTGTCATTGTTTTAACACTGATGACCACGCCTTTTTTGATTGGATTAATAGTAGAAATTGGTCGATTATTGATAGTATTGAAACTATTTCGAAGAGCAACAGTTCTTAACTTTTGCACTCGCTTTTTTCGACCAGTTTTTATTAGTTGGTTAGTTGTTGGCATATTTTTATATATTTTGATTTTTGCTGACAGGAATCAATCGTCCGATAATAACATTTTCCTTGAGACCAATCAAGCCGTCGACTTCAGCAAGTAAAGAAGCTTCGGTCAAAACACTAGTGGTTTGTTGGAAAGAAGCAGCAGACAACCAGGAACCAGTAGTTAAGGCAGAATTGATTAAACCGAGTAAAACTTTTTTACCAACGGCTGGTTTGCCATTTTTATTAGCTTTAGCTTTGTCGTTTGCAGCGTGGAAAACGGCAGCAGTAACAGTTTGTCCATAGAGGAAAGTTGTGTCACCTGGATCTTCAATTTTGATTTTGTCACTCATTTCTTTGACCATAACTTCTAGATGTTTATCATGAATACCAATTCCTTGAGATTCATAAACACCTTGAATGCTGTTGATTAAATATCTTTGAGCACTTTCAATGCCTCTGACTTCCATGACTTCGCGGACATCAAGAGAACCTGAGCAAAGTTGAGTTCCACTTGCGATTAAATCACCATCGGCGATTAGAAGAGTTACATTTAAAGGTAAGATGTAATTAATGACTTTAGCATTATTATCATTATCTTTACCAGTAAGCTTGATTTCGTAGCCGTCAATAGTTTCTTTAACTTTAACTTTTCCACTAATTTCGGCTAAAGGAGAAGGAACTTTTGGCATTCTGATTTCAAATAATTCTTGAACACGAGGTAAACCTTGAGTAACATCAACACCAACAACACCTCCAGTGTGTTTGGTTCGAAGAGTTAATTGAGTGCCTGGTTCACCGATGGATTGAGCAGCAATGACACCAACTGGGACACCGACTTGAACTAGTCTTCTGGTGGACAGATCCCAACCATAACATTTTTGACATAAACCAGTTTCAGAATTACAAGTTAAAGGAGAACGAATATCCACGGTAGTTATTTCGTTTTTCTCTATTAAAGCAACATCTTCGTTGTTTAACAAAGTCCCCTTCTCTATTAAAACTTTTTTGGTTTTAGAATCAATAATATCAGTAGCCAAAACTCTGCCTAAAATTCTTTTTGTAAAAGATCTTTCTCTAGTTTTTTCATTAGCATCAATGGTAATGAATTTATCAGTATGACAATCGTCCATTTTAATAATAGCTACATGAGCAGCATCAACTAGTCTTCTGGTTAAGTAACCAGCATCAGCAGTTTTCAAAGCAGTATCGGCTAAACCTTTACGGGTTCCACGAGCACCGGTAACATATTCGAAAACAGAGAGTCCTTCTCGGAAATTCGACTTGGTTGGAAGTTGAACAATTTTTCCAGTTGGATCAACCATTAAACCTCTCATACCTGAAAGCTGTTTAATTTGATCTTTAGATGCACGTTTAATACCTGCAGCAGAAATAATCCGCATTGGAGAATCAATATCTAAAGTTGCCCAAGTTTTTTCGGCAATTTCTTCGGTTTTTTCCATCCAAACAGATTGAGAAAGTCGTTTCTTTTCATCATTGCTGATTAAGCCATTTTTATAGTTTTCTTCAATTTCTGCAACATGATTATTAGCTTCGATAATAAGTTTTTCTTTTCCAGGTAAATTACCACAGTCAGCCATAGAAAGAGAAAGACCAGAAAGAGTAAATCCGATGAAACCAATGTCTTTAAGAGAATCTATTAATTTAACAGTCTTTAAACGACCAGCAATCTCTATTGATTTTACAACAAGATCATTAACTGACTTAGAACCAGCCATAGCTTCATTTAAATAAACAAATTCTTCTGGAAGAATTTGATTAAACCAAATACGACCATAAGTAGTTTTGGTTAAAACGCCATTTAATTTGACAATGATTAATTCTCTGAGAGCAATCTTTTTGGATTCGTAGGCTAATTCAACCTCGGCAGTGTCGCCAAAGATTGAAAGTCCTTCAAAAGATTCTGTCTTTTCTTTTTCAAGATCTTCAGATCTAACAGAAGTTATGTAATAACATCCAACTGCCATTTCTTGAGTTGGAACAGAAACTGGATTACCGTCTGATGGTTTAAGCAAATTGTGGGATGGCAACATCAATCTTTTAGCTTCTCTTTGAGAGGCGTCGGAAAGAGGTAAATGAACACCCATTTGATCTCCATCAAAATCAGCATTGAAAGCTTTACAAACACAAGGGTGGAGTCTGATGGCGAGGCCGTCGACCAAAATTGGTCTGAAGGCTTGAATAGAAAGTTTGTGTAAGGTTGGAGCACGATTTAATAATACATAAGTCTTTTTAGTGACTCTTTCCAAAATATCATAAACTTCATTAATACGATGATCAATTAAATTCTTAGCACTTTTAATATTAGCAGCGATGCCAGTAGCCATAAGTTCACGAAGAACAAAAGGTCGATACATCTCGAGAGCAATTTCTTTTGGAAGACCAACTTGATTTAATCTTAATTCAGGACCAACAACGATAACTGAACGACCAGAATAATCAACACGCTTACCAAGTAAGTTACGTCGAAAACGTCCTTTTTTACCTCTCAAAAGATCTGACAGCGATCTAGGAGTACGTTTTGCGCTCTTTCTTTTGTTTTTAGAACTTTTTTGAGCATCGATCAAAATATCGACAGATTCTTGGAGCATTCTTTTTTCATTTCTCAAAATGATTTCTGGAGCACCAAGTTTGAGTAATTTTTTAAGACGATTATTTCGATTAATTAAACGGCGATATAGATCATTTAAATCAGAAGTAGCAAAACGACCTCCAGTAAGTTGAACCATAGGACGCAAATCTGGTGGAATGACGGGGACTTGAGTAAGAACCATCCATTCTGGATTAATCTTGTTTTCGATCATACCGTTTAAGATACGAATCTTATACATGATTTTCTTTTTCTTAAGTTTAGAACTGGTTTTATTTAATTCTTTTTTAAGATTTTTAACAGTTTCGACTAAGTCGATTTGTTTTAAAACTTCAAAAAGAGCCTCAGCTCCCATTTGAGCAGTAAAGAAAATATCAGAATTAAATTGAGACAAGTAGAAACTTTCTTCATCAGAAAGAGTAGATAAAACTTGAAGATTTTGGATTTTTTCTTCCAAATATTTGATTAAACCCTCAATTCTATTTTTTTCCGAGGTAGCTTTATTTTCAAGTTTTTGAATATCTTGTTTTAACTTAATATCGCGTTCGTCTTGAGCAATAAAGAGTTGATCTTTATTTTTAATTTTTTCTTTAAGATCTTTTTTCTCTTTTTCTATTTCTTCAGTTTTGAATTCAATAGTTTTTTTAGTATCAGAATCAAGTTGATCAATTCTTTTTTTGGAATTGCTGGCTAAATTATCTAAAGCTTCTTTACGTTTTGAATCATCGACTGAAGTAATAAGATATTTAGTGAAATAAACAACCGATTCGAGATCTTTTTGAGGAACGTCAAGAATAACACCAATTGGAGATGGGGTATTTCGAAGATACCAAAGATGAGTGACAGGGGCAGCCAAAGTTAAATGCCCCATTCTTTCACGTCGAACTTTAGAAGTAGTAACTTCAACACCACAACGATCACAAATTACACCCTTAAATCGGATCTTTTTGTATTTTCCACAGTAACACTCGTAATCTCTTGATGGTCCAAAGATTTTCTCACAAAAGAGACCATCTTTTTCTGGGCGCCAACTTCGATAATTAATAGTTTCTGGTTTTATAACTTCACCAGTGGACCAAGATAAGATTTCTTCTGGAGAAGCTAATTTAATTTGGAGACCAGTAAAGTCGATCATACTTTTAAATTTAAACATTATTGTTCCTCCTCTTCTGAAACTGTTAAACCTTCTACCTCAGCATCTAGAGATACTGGAATTTCTGCTTCGATATCTTTTGGACTGATTTTGACTTCTTCAGAAGTTTCCACCTCTTCAGTTTCGTCAATTTCTCTAAGACCGACAGGAGAAATATCGAGAGCCAAACCGGCTAATTCTTTAGTTAAAACTTTAAAAGATTCTGGAATGGCTGGTTCTGGAATTGGCATACCTTTGATAATAGCTTGGAATGCATGAGTACGACCTTCGATATCGTCCGATTTGATAGTTAACATTTCTTGTAGAGTATGAGCAGCACGATGTGCTTCAAGAGCCCAGACTTCCATTTCTCCTAATCTTTGTCCTCCCATTCTGGCTTTACCGCCAAGTGGTTGCTGGGTGACTAAAGAATAAGGCCCAGTGGAACGAGAATGAACTTTATCGTCAACCATGTGAACAAGTTTTAGAATATAACCAATACCAACAACTGATTCTTGGTCATAAGCTTCACCAGTTCGACCATCATAAAGTTGACTCTTTAAAGTGGTTGGTAAACCAGCTTTTTTAATTTCTTCATCAATTTCATCTTCAGAATATTTTTCAAAAACTGGAACAGCATATTTCTTACCAAGTTTATATCCAGCGTAAGCTAAGGCAACTTCTAGGATCTGTCCTAAATTCATACGAGCAACAACAGAGAGAGGAGACATAACTAAATCAACTGGAGTACCATCAGCAAGACGAGGCATGTCGTATTGAGGCATAATTCTACAAATTACACCTTTGTTTCCGTGTCTTCCGGCGATCTTGTCACCTTCTTGAATACGTCTAATTTGAGCAACATAAACCTTAACTTCTTTATTAACACCTGGATCTAATTCGTCACCTTTATCTTTATCTAAGATATCGACTTTAATGACAACTCCACCTTCACCATTGGCAACACGAAGAGAAGTATCTTTAACTTCTCTAGCTTTTTCACCAAAAATGGCACGAAGCAATCTTTCTTCTGCAGATAATTCTTTTTCGCCACGAGGTTCAACTTTACCAACTAAAATATCGTTTGGACCAACAGTAGCACCAATCATAACAATACCATCTTCAGTTAATTTAGATAATTCATTTTCAGAAACATTTGGAATATCTTTGGTTAACTCTTCAGAGCCTAATTTAGTTTCAACAACTTGAGCTGAGTATTCGTAAATCTGAACATTGGTCAAAACGTCTTCTTTAACTAAACGATCAGAAATTAAGAAAGAATCTTCATAAGATAAACCATCAATAGAAGCATAGGCAACTAAAAGATTTCGACCAATCGAGAGTTCTCCACCGTCAGTGGAAGGACCATCAATTAACAAATCACCTTCTTTGATAATGTCACCAGCATTAACTACAGCTTTTTGATTGTAACAAGTACCATATGGTGAAGTTCTTAAAAATTTAGTTAAATTGTAGGTTTCAATCTTACCATCATTACTGATTTCACTAGCTTCACAACCAGGTTCTGTAGCTTTTTTATTAAGTTCGACAATAATTTTACTACCATCGACATAGGAAACTTTTCCTGAGTGTTTAGCTAAAACTGTTCTCCTCATGGAGGTAGTAACAGTGGCTTCCATACCTGTACCAACATAAGGAGATTCTGGAGCAATTAAAGGAACTGCTTGAGTCTGCATGTGGGAACCCATAAGAGCACGAGTAGCATCATCATGATCAACAAAAGGAATTAGAGAAGCTGAAGCACCAACAATTTGATTTGGAACCAAATCAATGTATTCAACCTGACTAATGGGACCTTCTGAAAATTCACCTTGATAACGAATTGGAACCCATTCTTGTTTAGTAATACCTTCTTCATTAAATTTGATATCTAAATGAGTGATTTTCTTTTCGAATTCATCTTCGGCATCAATATAAACATAATCTTTTGAAAAAGCATAACCACCTTTGACTTTTTCTAGTTTTCTGAAAGGAGCTTCCAAAAATCCATATTTATTAACTTTAGAATAGAGAGCAAGATAAGTAACGAGGCCGATGTTTGGACCTTCTGGAGAACGAACAGCACAAATACGACCATATTGGGAACTGTGAACGTCACGAATTGAGAAAGCAGCGCGTTCTCGGGTTAAACCACCAACACCAACAACAGTGACTCTTCGAAGTAAATCAAGTTCGGCTAAAGGATTAGTTTGATCTAAAATAGCAGAAAGCTGATTTGATCGGAAAAAAGTATTGAGAGCAGAAATTAGTGGTTGAGGATTGATCATTTGAGAAGGAGCTGGTTTTTCTTTAGTAGAAATCAAGCTCATTCTTTCTTTAACCATTCTTTCAAATCTA
>Ga0172381_10004172_pt1 | contig 15029 bp, 28 predicted proteins | sample Leawel6488metaG_FD_119754 | JGI IMG/M metagenome (GOLD analysis project Ga0172381, IMG submission 119754) | Leachate microbial communities from a municipal landfill in Southern Ontario, Canada - Leachate well 64-88 metaG | ecosystem: Engineered > Solid waste > Landfill > Unclassified | place...
GAGTACGCCTTGATCCTGATGTGCCTCGACAAAACTAAATACGCCGACAGCTGGTCGCCGACACTCGGCGACGTTGACCCGGACTTATGGTGGATAGTGGAATACACCAAGAACAGCGAGAAGCTGGCTCGGTCGGCCCAGCGCGGATTCTTATGGATCGACACGCTGGAAATGAAGGACGCCCGGATGCAGGACAAATACAACCACTGTGAGATGATGGCGGTAACCCAGATCAACTGGCTGATGGGCAAGTACGTGAGCGAGCGGTTCAGATGGATCATGAACGAGGTGAAATGCTTTGTCCGGGTCACGGTCAAAACTATGCCGCAGCGGATCAGGTACCGGATTAAAAAGCTAACAGGAACACAGTCATGAAACTCTTCGAACACCAAAAATCGGGAATAGACTTTCTGAAGAAAAAAGGCAAGGCCATCCTGGCCGACGAGATGGGACTGGGGAAAACCCGGCAAGCCATCCTGGCCGCCGAAGGAAAGGCGCTGGTGGTCTGTCCGGCCTCGCTCAAGATTAACTGGGAGCGAGAAATCAGGACCGTCTATCCGGAAGCGAGCATTCAGGTGATCGGATCGAAAGATGAAATCTACCTCGGGGTAGACTGGCACATCATCAACTACGACATCATGGAAAAACGGATCGAAGCGATCGAAATGCTGATCGCGCGCGGCGATATCGAAACGATGATCCTGGACGAATCGCACTACATCAAGGGCAAAAGCATAAGAGCCAGCGTGATCGTGGGAGGCCGAGTGAAAAAAAAGAACGGCGACATCATGAAATTTGAAGGGCTGGCGTCCAAGGTGGATAACGTTTATTGTCTGACCGGCACACCGCTTCTCAACCGGCCGATAGAATTATTCAATCAACTGACCGCCATCGGTCATCCGCTCGGAGGTCATGGAAAAAGGTCATCATTCGCCCGGAGATTTTGCGGAGCGTTCCTGCGGACGATCTACGTCAAGGGAGGATATCCAATCAGGATACTGGACGAGAGCGGTTCATCAAATCTTGACGAACTGCGAATCTTACTCAAAGGCTGGATACTGCGAAGGAAAAAGAAGGACGTGGTGGATCTGCCGGACAAGATCGTCTCGGTGATGGAATGCGACATGACGCGAGAGGCGAAGAAGGAGTACGACAGCGCCTGGGATATGTATCTCGAATTCATAACCGCGAATCCGATCCCGGAAAGGGACATCGACAACATCCTGATGGCCCGGCATCTGGTGGAGATAGGTAAGTTGAAACAAGTCTGCAGCCGAAGCAAAGTGGCTCGGATCGTTGAAGATACGAGAAACGCCGTGGAGCAAGGCGAGAAGGTCATCATCTTCAGCCAGTACACAGAAACAATCCGGCAGATAGCGGAAGCGCTGCGGACTAAAACCAAAACAGATCCGGCCATCAAAACGGTGACACTCACCGGAGCCGATGACATGGAAGCGCGGCAAAAAGCGGTCGACGCGTTTCAAGATCAGCAGGCCAGCGTGTTCGTGGCCAACATCAAAGCCGGGGGCGTCGGACTCAATCTCACGGAAGGAAACATCGTGATGTTTGCCGACATGGACTGGAGTCCGGAAACACATAGGCAAGCGGAAGATAGGGCACATAGGATCGGGCAGAAGGAAATGGTCAACGTTTATTATTACGTAGCGATCGGAACCATCGAAGAAGATATCGTGCGGATACTCAACGAGAAAAAGAATGTCATGGACCAGATCCTCGAGGGCGACCGGAACCGGATCAGCCAAAAAGACAGCGCCCAGGGGGCATTCCTCCGGCTGATGGCCAAAAAGCAGGCTGTGCATAACTCGGCTTGCTGAAAAAAGAGAAATCATTTATAGTAAGATTATGGAAAAACAATACATAAAAAACGAAGTGAAAATCCAGCTTTGGAGGCTGGGGAAAAAGGTAAGGGACATGGAGATATTCCCCGGGGTGAAATACGACCTCCTGGTTGAAGGCAAGATCAAAGTCGGAATAGACCCGGCCAAACCCGGGTGCGATGTGACGGCCAAAATGGAGAACGGAAAAATCAGATACAAGAAAAGGGGCGAGGACGAATGGAGAAAACCAACAGAGATATTCGGACCGAAGGGATAGGTCGAATCCTTTCGAAAATTAAATAATAAATTAAGATGTAAAACCATGAACAAAACATCTGAAAGCAAAGACCTCATAGTGGTCAGGGAAAAAATCAAAGGCATGCAGGCCATGCTCGATTCAACCCAGGTAACTACGGACGCCGAACTTGACGGTGTCGCCGACAAAATAAAATCGGTGAAGACTCTCGCAAAAGCCATCAAGCAGATGAAGGAAAAATTCACCGAGCCGGCCAAGGCGATAATCGCCCAAGCCAAAGAAATGTACGACGCGCCGCTGAAGCAATGTCTCAACGCCGAGGAGGTGTTGAAAAGCCGGGCGAACAAGTACATGAGCGAAAAAGAAGCAAAGCGGATCGAGGAGGAAAGGAAAATCGCCGCCCGAGTCGAGAAGGGCACGATGAGAACTGATACGGCCATGAAGAAAATCGAAGCTTTGCCCGAAGTTAAGAACACGATTAGTACCAATCAAGGTTCAAAACTTCGCATGGTAAAAAGGAGCGTGGCAGTCATCGAAAACCCGGATTTAATCCCCGAGGAGTTTTGGGTGATCGATGAAGTGAGAGTTAGGAAGGAAGCGTTGGCGCGCAATGCGTCAAACATGCCTCAAATACCCGGGGTAAAAATTGTAGAAGAATCATCCATCGCAAGTTTATGAGCAAAAAAATAATCAGGACAAAAGAAGAAGTAAGATTGCTGACGAACGAGAGATCGGCAATTCAACGACAGAAGTTTCCGGACAGATTCAAAAGGCAATGGAAAAAATATCATGCCAAACTTCGACTTGAAGTCCTGACTCATTACAGCGGTGGAAAACCAAAGTGCGCGTGTTGCGGTGAAGAAGAAATAAAGTTCCTGACAATAGATCACATTAATGGAGATGGTAAAGAAGATAGGGCAGAAAACGGAAGAGGAACAGCGATCTACAGGAGATTGAGAAAACTTGGATATCCGAAAGGATATCAGGTACTCTGCTATAACTGCAACTGCGCGAAAGGGGCATATGGAAAATGCCCACATAAGAATTAAATAACTAAAAAAACACCATGAAAAAAGTAATTGAGGCCGAACCAAAGGCCGGAAAAGAACTGGCAATACAGAAGGCCATCGAACCCGAAGCGCTTATATCTCAAGCAATAGATAAAAGCGTATCGGTGGAAACGATGGAAAAACTTCTCGGAATGCGCCGGGAACTAAAGGCGGAGTTTGCCAAGGAAAAGTTTGATGAATCGATGGCGGAATTTCAAGGGGAATGCCCGACCATTAAAAAGACAAAGCAGGTCAAGGATAGGCAAGGAACATTGCTATATGCATACGCTCCGATTGAATCGATAGTCGAGCAGACAAAAGAACTGATCCAAAAGAAAGGATTCAGTTATCTGATCAAAACGATTGTGACGGCAACCGGAGTGAAAGTGGAATGTGTAGTGAAGCATAAGTTCGGACACATCGAATCGAGCGAGATGGAAGTACCGCTCGGAGCAGGAACACAGATCATGTCGGCTCCGCAAAAAACAGCGGCGGCCACGACATTCGCGAAACGATACGCATTCTGCAACGCATTCGGAATCATGACCGGAGATGATGACACAGACGCAAGAGAGGTGGCACCGAATGGAAAAGCATTTGTAGCGCCGACGAAGCCGGGGGCAGTGTTTATGTCACTGAAGCAACAGATAGAAATGATGGATCTGCCGACACTGCAGAATACGAAAGTTAAGATACAAACACCCGGAGAAAAAGCATACACGCAGGCGGACAAAATAAAACTTCTCAAATTGGTCGATGAGAGGATAGCAACACTGCAGGAGATTCCAATAATTCAAGAAGAATCCTAATATGATCACACCTCGGCCTTATTTATCTTGGAGTTCCATGGATCTGTTCGAACGAAACGTAGAGAAATGGAAAAAATTATACATCTACGGTGAAGAAATGACAATCAACAGTGGAATGGAATTCGGCAGGAAAATGGCGGAGGGGCTGGAAAATGATGAGATCACTGGCGACATGGCTCTTGATCTCATCATGGAACGGCTCCCGAAGTTTGAAATCATGGACAAGCCGGTGGAGGCGGTGCTGGGGAAAGGCAAAACAGCCGTTCCGCTGCTCGCCAAGCCGGACACCATGAAAGCCGATATGACAGCGTTTAAGGAATATAAAACAGGGCAGGAACCTTGGAGCCGGAAAAAGGTGGACGAGTCCGGGCAGGTCACATTCTATGCGACGGTGCTATTCATCCTAAGCGGCAAAATACCGCACGACATCGAACTGGTGCATGTTCAGACGGCAAAGCATGGCAATGGGGCACCAGACGCAAAAATAAGCGCCACCGGGGATATCTACAGGCATCCGACCAAAAGGAGTATGGGGCAAATCCTCAACATGATGGTGCGCATGCGAAAATGCTGGGAAGGCATCCAACGGGTAACTGCCGAAGAAATGCTATGATCAAAGAAAAAGTGACAATTTATTTTCAGATGAAGGATTACAACGAAACTTACGAAGTCGGAAAGCCAGCAGATAATACGAGAACGGTGAAAAGTATAATGTTGGCAGGTGAAGATTCTAAATTTGACTGGGTGACGGTGACATTTTCAGATGGAGAGGCAAAAACATTCTGCGGACTTCCATATGTTTACTCACTAAAATAAATTTATGAAAAATCAAAACGAAGCAGCCAAAAAAGCGATCCTCGAAATTATGTTGGATCATGTGGGGGTGGAGAATGCGATAACCGACAAAGTGATCCGGGAAATCGTGATCGTATCGGACCCGGACCTGCGAAAACCAACAGCCGGACTCCGCGACATAATCAACGCGCTCAGGCAGGAAGGGCATCCGATCTGCTCGGGGCTGGTCGGATACTGGTACGCCAAAGACATCGATGAATTAAGGTCGAACATCGAGGCGCTGGACGGCAGGGCATTAAAAATAATGGCTGCGACGAAAGGAATGAGAGAGTGTCTCGTTCGATGGGAACACGGCGGTCAAGCAAAACTTATATGAGCAAAAAAGAAGATGGAAAATTTACGTTTAGCAGTTCTGAGGATGCTGAAGAGGCCACGAGAATGATGCACGAAAGTAATAATGAATTGAAAAAATGGAGAGATAAAAGATTCTCGCAAATTGATAAAAAACTTGATATCCTTTGGAGAATATCTGTGCAAATTTTTTATGTGAATAGTGGAGCATATGGAAATGTGGTTATTAATGGACGAACAGCGAAAGCAATTAATGAAGAGATGAAGAATACAATCACAGAGGCAAGAGAAATGTTAATAATTAAAACAAAGCGATGACACCCGAAGAAAAGAAAAAATTAGCAGATGACAACGCGCACATTCCAACCGAAGAAGTGGAACATGACATACTGGAAACGGAAAAAGAGATCCGGGATGCGGAAGAAAAAGCCACGCACTTGGAAAAAACGCCACTATCAATGAGAGAGGCCAGATGGGATCACATGAGAGCCTCATCATTAAGGTCGCAGATAGTGCAGCGGAAAAAATTCGTAGAAAAACTTAAAATAATAATTGAAGTGAGAAAACAAAATGAGCAACATCAATAAAAAAGAACAGGCGAAACGAGGCAAAGAGTTTCGTAAAAAAGCAAAAGAAGAAGATCCGCACGGCTCCGGGAAAAACCACCCGTTCGGATCAGTCCATCCGCTGACGGAAGGACAAGAGAAAATCATCAAGCAGGTCTCCGATATGATGTTCGGTAAAAGGGAACTCGGCATCAAGGTGAGCATCGAGAACAACCGGTACTTCAACTGGAAAGACTGCGTATGGTCGTGCGCGGTCGGAATCGTGATCGGGGTAATAATCGCTAACCTATAAAAACACCATGGAAAGAAAAATCGAAATCGACGAAAAGGAACAGGCAATGATAGTCAAAGGGCTGGAAAAGCTCGAGATTGACGCCGACAAACTGGCTCAGTCCGCGACCCGGATGGACATCAATAAAGCGGCCAAAGAAGCCGACCTGTTCAAACTCGGAATCGTGAAGCTGAAGCACAAGGTGATGGGCAAGGAAACACTGATATGAAACCGACATCCACTAAAAAGAAAGGCAATCGATACGAGAATTACCTGATCGAAGTGCTGCGTGAGCGGTTGGATAGCAAAGCGCAAAGGACATACGGATCGGGAAACGGTCTGGACAAACAGGATATCAAACTCCCGAATTTCAACTTCGAGATCGAATGCAAAAACTCATCCAAACAGGTGAAGCTGATAGAGTGGTGGGAGCAATGCAAGAGGCAAGAGTACGGACCGACCGGAGTGCTTATGATCAGGAATCCCCGGAAGGCCGAGTTCCAGGAAACGCTGGTGGTCATGGGACTCGACGAATGGATCGAGCTGATGAAAAAGCAAAATGAAACGGTCGAGGTCGAGACCAACTTCAAGCCGGAATTAAAATGGAAAATAAAAAGGTTGAAGGACGCGGCGCAGGCAGTGTTCAAAGACTTGGAACAATAAAATGGAGATCGAAGTCAAAACAAGAACCGGATACATGAAGTGCCACACCGAGAAACCGTATCTCGAAAAGGCCAACTGCCGATCGTGCAAGAGGGAAATCTACTGGGTGAAAACAGCCAGCGGAAAAAACATGCCAGTGAGCATCGGAAATATGAATGAGTACATCAGTCACTTCGCGGACTGCCCGGCGGCTAACAAATTCAGAAAACGTCCATGAATAAAGCCATAATAGTATCAATAATAAACATTCTGATCTTCGGCACGATACTGGTCTACGCGCTGACGCACCTGCCGAAAGAAGAAGTGAGAATCGTATGTCCATCAAGCAAAAGTATTACGGAATAAAAAAAGGGCGGTCGTTCATTTTGAATGCCAACGACCAGCTGGTACTCGGTAATTATCTGCAAAAGTATGACGACGGCCGGGAAATGGAAATCACGGTCGGGCCGCGGAAAATGACCAGGACATCCGGGAAGCCGGGAGAGGATACGAACTTCAACGGATATCTGTGGGGCGTGGTTTATAAGATCATCGGCGATGAGATTGGTGAAATGGATCTCGACTACATCCACTCCTGGGCGCAGATCAAGACCGGGAACGTCAAGGGCATGCCGGACGGATCAGTCATCCCGGCCGGAACCAGCGAGATGACAGGTGGAGAGTTCGCGGAGTACTGCAGTCGGGTAAGAATATGGGCTTCGACTCCCGGATCGGTAACGGAGAAGGGAATCTACATCCCGGAGCCGAACGAAGCGGAATGGTCAAGGTAATTTTTAATTTTAATAACATGGGAAAAACAATCGCGCTGATCGCAGCAATCGGAATGGCGGCGGTCGGGATCTACTTCGCATACCTGATCATTCGGATATGTCTGATACTCCTCGGGTAAAACTGTGCACAAACGGTGAACAGCCAGCTCGTTGATAGATTCCGGGTTCGGCGGTAAAATGAAAACAGATAACCAAAAAAAACACTATGAAATACGAGAAAGGAAGCTTTATAACGGTGCCGAACACCAAGGCGCTGAAGGGGACTGATCCGCAAGCACAATGCTTATTCATGTGGATCTGCTGTCATGCCAATCAGTCGGGCGAATGTTTTCCATCAAGGAAACTGCTCGCGGATGAAACCGGCATGAGCATCGCGAGCGTCATGCGGTCGACGAAGATACTCGAAGAAAAAGGGATCATTAAAAAGACCATCCGGAAACAAGGCGACCGGAATCTGACCAACATCTACGAGGTGATCATCGGTGAATGCCCGGCTGAAGAACCGGCGGCGCCGGGACTGCCGGCGAAGATCAAAGACGTGGAACAAAAGACGGTCGAGTTTATAGCGGAGGTGGAAAAAGTGTTCGCCGGAATGGAACTCAACGAAGGACAGAAAAACGAGATCAAGAAGTTCATATCTTACTGGACCGAACCGAACAAGAGCAAGACGAAAATAAAATGGGAACAGCAGTCGACGTGGGACGTGAAAAGAAGGCTCGGGACGTGGATGAGAAACTCGGTGAAATTCAACGGCGGAGGACAGAATAATAAATATCAAGCGACAAGCGTATGAGATGGATCAAATTCACAATGTCGAGCGGCCAACCGATAACAGTGCCGAAGGAGCAGGCCGAAAAAATCATCGACAGCCAGTCTCAGCTGGTAAAAATAACGAAGGATGGAATCTGGGACGGACAGACAATCAACAAAGCGCACATCGTCTCGACCGACTATGACATGGAAAGGGAACGAGCGGAAGCGGAAAAGGCCAGGAGATTCATTCCAAAACTGAATGAGCCGGCTCCGACTCCGGAGCAGAGAAAAAGCGTCGAAGCGATAAAGCAAAAGATAAGAGATAAATTCAGAATAAAAAAATGAGTTCAAGACAAGACAAAAAAAAGCGTCAATTTTTCCGCCGGGAGTTCGTGAAGAAGTACGAAAAGAAGGCAACGGAAATGGCCGAGTGGAACTCGAGCATGATGAAGCCGAAGCCGAAATGGATCCCGATGGCGGTCTGGATTTGGGCGCTGGGATTTTTTATAAAAATAAAGAAACCAAAAAAATGAAGATCAGCATCTCAGTAATGGCTCATCCAAGCCGAGCAGAATTCTTTCCATATCTCCGAGAAAAGCTCGGGGATATTCCGTTCGCGATAGACGAAGAAGGAAAAGGCGTGTGGGCCAACAGGAAAAAAGCGCTGGCGCTGCGTGATCCAAAAGCCGATTTTCATTTGATCGTACAGGACGACGCCATAATCTGTGATGACTTTTTGAAAAAAGCAAAGGACGTATTGGATGGAGTAGGCAAAGGAGGGATGATAGCGGTGAGCTTTTATTACGGACGGCAGAAATTGAAACAAAAAGAAGCGCTGAGAGGGTTGCACCACGGGTACGTTTTGAATGACTGGCTGACGTGGGGGCTGGCGGTTTGCTTGCCGACAAAGATAATACCCGGGATGATTGAATTTTGTGATAAGATGAAGATGCCGCAGGACGACCACCGCATAGCAAGATTTTTGAAACTCAACAACATAAAAGTTTATTATCCAATACCAAGCCTGATCAATCACCGGATCGGAAAAAGCCTCGTCAATGATCCGGGCGAGAACAGGGTGGCGTATAAATACATCGATGAATGAGTGGCAATGGAAAAATAAAAAATGGGGCGAGCGCACGGCAATGATAGCGGAAGCGATACCGCCGTCCTCTTCGGTTTTGGATCTTGGGGCAGGGCAATGCGCGCTCAAGGAGGCTTTGAATAATTTTATAAGATACACGCCTGTCGATATCCAGGAATGGAAAAAGGGAACGGTGGTCGCCGATTTCAATGACGGGCAGTTTCCGGAACTCGGAATATACGACGTCATCGTATGCCAGGGGATAATCGAATACATCATAAAGCCGGACGAGTTTTTGAAACAGATCCACAAATACGGAAAGAGAATGATCATAAGCTATTACTACGGACCGAACAACGTGCCGACGAGAAAAAACTATATGGATTCGGCGACATTTGAAAACGCGCTATTGGAAGGAAAATGGTTCATAGAATGGCACCTGGACCTGAAAAACGAAAAGATTTATTCATGCGTTAACTGGGAAAAACAATGAAATTATTCTGGCACAAAACACAAAACTTCGGGGACGCGATCGCGCCGATAATACTGGGGCATTTTTGCAATGAGCCGGTGGAGTTTGCCGGGCAACATGAAAAGGGGAAATGGGTATCGACCGGAAGCATCATGTACGCGGTAAGGGACGGCGACATCGTATGGGGCACCGGACTGATCGAGCCGAACATCGGAACGGCGGTGGCGCCGGCCAAGGCGAAATACCTGGCGGTGAGAGGACCGCTTACAAAAGAACAGTGCGGAATCGAAGTGGAAACATTCGGGGATCCGGGAATGCTTCTGCCGAGGGTTTATAATCCGGACGTGAAAAAGACGCACGCTATCGGATACATGCCGCACTACGTAGACCAGAAAATAGTCCTCAAGACGATGGCGTTCGGCGGCCCGGTCAAATTTATAGACATAAGAAGCGACTGGAAAAAGGTGGTGGAAGAAATGAAGTCGTGCGAGATGATCGTAACGTCATCACTGCATGGAATAATATGCTCGGACGCGTACGGCATCCCGGTGAGATGGGAAAAATACTCGGACAACGTGATCGGAGGAGAGTTCAAATTCCAAGATTACCTGCTGGGAACAGGAAGGGAGAGGCACAAATACGGAGACAAAATAACACCAATAAAAAACTTAAAAGAAAGGCAGGACGCATTGATCACCGCCTTGCAGAAACACTATGGAAAAAAATAAAAAGATGGACCTGGTCTACATCCTCGGAACCGGGAGCCGATGGCGAAACAATGAAATCAGGTACTCGCTCCGCAGCGTGCAAAAGCATATGGATATCGGGCGGGTTTTTATTGTAGGAGAATGCCCGGAATGGATAACTGGAGTGGTTCACGTCCCGGCCAAGGACATGGAAAAAAACAAACAGCTGAACGCCAGGCATAAATACGAAGTGGCGGCCAGGGACAAACGGATCAGCAAAGATTTTATACTGATGAACGATGACTTTTTCATACTGAAGCCGGTAAGTGAAGTGGAATACTACATCCGGGGAACGATCGACGAGATGATCCAAAGACATCCGACCAAGGGAGGATATTATTATAGGTCGCTCTGTGATACGAAAAGAGTGCTCGAGAGCATGGGGATAGATGACCCGCAAGACTTCGAGATTCACTCGCCGATAATTTTCAACAAAGACAAACTGCTGATGACGATGAATATGATCCCGGCCGACAAAGCGTACAGCCTGCGGTCGTGTTACGGCAACTTGAATGAAATCAAAGGAAAAAAAGTGATTGACTTCAAAGCCGCCGGAATAGTCGACTGGGCGTATCAGAAAAAAAGAAGCCCGGCGTATCTCTCAATCTCCGACGCGCTGGTGGCGCAAAAGGAATTCAGGGACTGGCTGCGGTTCAAGTTCAGGCATCCGAGCAAATATGAAACAGACCGGGGAGCAGGAGAGGATATGTTGCCCTGGGCGACAATGGGATCGCTCAGGTTTTATGCCAAGCAGTCGTTCACTTACGCCGGAAAAATGTATTCGAAAGGCGAGATACTGGATCCGGAAATGATGGACGAACTGCGGAACAGCTCGAAGATGCGTAACTGCTGGGAATTGAAGTAAAAGCAGAAATGAGTTATAATAAAAACATAAATAAAAAACACCATGCAAATCAACTGGACCACTGAAAAAAGAAAAGTCGCGGACTTGAAACACTGGGAGGAAAACCCCCGGAAGATTACGCCCGAAAAATTGGAAGAACTGAAAGACAAAATCAAGGAGCGCGGATTTCACGACGTGATAAAATTGGACGAGAACGGCATGATCCTATCAGGGAACATGCGCAAAGAAGCGCTCGAGCAACTGGGAATCCAGGAGGTGAACGTTTTGGTACCGGACAGGGAACTCACAACTGAAGAAAAAATACTGGTCGGCATTGAATCAAACATTCAAGCCGGGGAGTTCGATAAGGATATTTTGAAAAGTTTCGGGACCGACATTCTGCTGAAATCCGGACTCTCGGACGAAGAACTCTCGGAGATGTTCAACAACGTCGAAACGGTCAATGACGAATTCGATGAGGAAAAAGCCGTGGAGATCGCGAGCAAGAACGTGACGGTGAAGCCCGGGGAACTATACCAGCTCGGGGATCACCGGCTGATGTGCGGAGATTGCCTGAAGGAGGAGGACGTGGCGAAACTCATGGGTGAAGAAAAAGCCAACGTCGTATATGCAGATCCGCCGTATAATATTGGATTAGACTATGACAAAGGAGTGGGAAACAAAGTCGGTCATTACGGGGGGGGGCACTCCGCGAAAATCGACAGCAAAAGTGATATGGATTATACAGAATTCATCCGAAAATCAATACAGAACTCAATAAATGTATCAGAAAAAAACGCTCATATATTTTACTGGTGCGATGAGCGATATATATGGATAATACAAACAATATTTGAAGAATTGGGGATCAGTAATAAAAGGGTGTGCTTGTGGATAAAAAACAATGCCAGTCCGACTCCGCAGGTGGCATTCAATAAAGTTTACGAACCTTGTGTTTATGGAACAAAGGGACGACCATATCTCAATAAAGAATTTCGGGCTACTAATGAGATCATGAACCGAGAGATAGGAACAGGAAATCAACTTGTAGAGGATATTTTGGCAATTATAAATTTGTGGATAGCAAACAGGGACAATACACAGGACTATAAGCACCCGACTCAAAAGCCAATAACATTGCACGAAAAGCCATTGAAACGATGCTCTAAGCCCGGTGACGTAATATACGACGGTTTTGGAGGGAGTGGATCAACTTTGATAGCATGCGAGCAAATGAAAAGAAAAGCATTTATTATGGAATTAGATCCGGTATTTTGCCAAGTTATAATCAATAGGTGGGAAGGAATGACCGGATTGAAAGCAAAATTGCTATCATGAAATTTATGGTGTATAATAGGGTATATGAAAACAAACATAATAAGTGCAAATGAATTAGGAAGAGCGGCGACATTTATGGTGTTGGCAGATTTGATATTAAATGGATACAAAGCCATTTCGAGTGATGAGGCATTTCCGTATGACATAGTGGCGGAAGTAAAAGGGAAATTGATAAAAATACAGGTAAAATCACTTTCGAAAAAATCGTGTTATGGCAAGGCGTCGAGAACGCCTTTTTATAATTTTATAATGAAACAGGGTAAAGTGAATAAACCATATTTGGATGGTCAAGTTGATGGGTTTGCGTTGGTGATGTTGGATATTAAAACAATCGCCTATATGCCGAAAAAAGGATTTGAAGGTTGGAGTGTAGCGCTCGCCGATAAAAACGAGAAGAGAGAAGGACGAAAAAACTCAAACGCATCGAGGCGCCGGTTTTGGCAGGATATGACATTGGATAGTTTTATAAAAACGATAAAGTAAAAATGATAGGTACGCTACGTCCCCCGTCTTGGGTATAGTAAAATCAAGGTATTTCAAAGAAAAGAGAGGGGGCGAAGAGGGGAGGGGAGTGCACAACTCGGGGACAAAAGACGGAAAATTTTATATAATGGGGACAACAGAAAGGAGGCGGACAATGCAAAGATACTGCATCGTTTGCAAGGAGATCTTCGGATGTGTGGGAAAAGGGAACTGTTTCATAAGCGCCGAGAATCACTGTCCCGAACTCGGCAGCTGCGTCGCCCGGATCAACTTCGACGTCAAGGAGGTGACCGGAGGGATATGTATGCCATGTCTCGTAGCGATGAACATCCAAAGGGTGATTCAAGGGAAGCGCCCGATACCCGTCGTCAGATGACGGCAACGCCGTCCGAGCTGGGCATCTCGTTAAACTGTCCACCAATTTCGAGGCTAATTATTAGGATAAAAATATGAAGATTTTGTCACAAAGGAATCCGGAGTGGGCCGACGTTCAGATCGGCAAGTCAACCGAAACCGTAGGCAGGAAAGGATGCCTGCTGACGGACAACTCGGCAATCACCGATTACATCGGACACTACCGGGACCCGAAGTGGATGGCGCAAAATCTCGATTATACCAAAGAAGGCCTTTTTATATGGGCATCAATCACCCGGGCAAAGCTCGATTTTGTCTACCGATTCTATTCATGGGATGACGTAAAAATCAGGAAGGCGTTCAAAGACCCGGATCAATTCATCGTCATTCAAGTGGACTCAAAGCACTGGGTCTGGCTGATCGGGATGGCGCAGGGGTACCGGGTAATGGACCCGTGGTACGGAGATATTATAAATTTGTTTGATAGATACCGGAAAATAACCGGATTTGCCATATTAGAACGGCAGGATGAGGACGAATGGACGACCGGAGATGAAGCCAACAGCGAGGAAAGCGTGATCGCCGGGGACAGCATAGACTTCCTGGCGTTGGGAAGGGGAACGAAATTCGTGGATCTCTCCCACTGGAATGAGATCGTGGACTTGAGCCGGACAAAATCGGCCGGATACAAAGGGGCAATTCATAAATGCAGCCAAGGAATAAGCAACAAAGACTCCGCATATATCCAAAACAAGGCGCGAATCCGGGAATTAGACATGGCATTCGGGGCTTATCACTTCGCGGATGCCGGAGATCCGATCAAAGAAGCGGACTGGTTCCTGAAAAACATCGGGGAAATGAAGCATGGAGATCTCCTGATATTGGACTATGAAACATACGCCCGGGCCGACGCGGATGATTGGTGCCTCAAATGGATGAACTACGTGAAAGAAAAGACCGGGCACGCTCCGCTTTTATACACGTATCACGGACTGCTGAATCATTATCAATTCCCGAAAGTGGCCAAAGCCGGGTACAGACTCTGGGCGGCCAGATACGGACTCCAGGAACAGGAACCAAACGAGAAGTACAAACCGACAACCGGGGCATTCGGCAAAATGTTCGCATGGCAGTATTGCTCCCAGGGAGAGGTGCCGGGAATAAATAAAAGGGTTGATCTCAACATAATCGTATGAAATGCTCAAAAGGACATGAGAAAAAACCCGGGGAAGATACATGCTTCGAATGCCTGGGGAAGTTGATAGATGAGGCAGGGGAACCAGTAAAGAGTCCCAAGGATAAAATGATCAGATCAAAGGACATAATCACAAAACGAGATGAGCGAAAACCTAAAATCAAAGATTGACAAAACGGATAAAGTAGTTCTTGATAATGGTGGAAAAGACCAAAAACCGGACAAAGCGTACACGTTATTGCTTCCAGCCCCATCGGACGAGTGCATCGCCGAACACAAAAAGAGAAAAGAAAGGGAAATGACGACGATCAGAAAAAGGTTATTTTTGGATGTTTGGAGCCAAACGTTGGGGTCGGTCAAGGCGACGTGCGAAAGAACGAAAGTGCCGAGAC